>OGOD01000077.1_pt1 | contig 105851 bp, 96 predicted proteins | sample 1573631 | NCBI WGS metagenome assembly OGOD01 (sample SAMEA2581895, study PRJEB24529) | metagenome | biome: Human gut stool | place: China | collected 2011
CATAAACCTATAAAATCACGACTTGCGAGAGGACGCTTATATCTGCCCTTCAAACCCTGAGAAAACACCACAGAATCTGCGACACTACATACGTTAAACTCCGGTTATGACAATAATGCCTTGTCGTTAGCAAATTCCTGCCCGCTGACCTTTTCAAACTGGTGCAGCAGATCTTCAACCGTCAGTTTCTTCTTTTCTTCCCCGGAAATATTTAAGATAACTTTTCCTTCGTGCATCATGATCAGGCGATTTCCGTGCACAATAGCATCCTTCATATTGTGTGTTACCATCATAGCGGTCAGATGATTGTCGGAGATGATCTTGTCGGAAATCTCAAGTACTTTTGCAGCCGTTTTCGGATCAAGGGCAGCTGTGTGTTCATCTAACAGTAAAAGTTTTGGTTTCTGGATGGAAGCCATCAACAGTGTGATTGCCTGACGCTGTCCACCGGAAAGCAGTCCGACTTTGCTGGTGAGACGATCTTCAAGACCTAAATCCAATGTTTTTAACATTTCCCGGTAGGTGTCGCGTTCTGCCTTCGTGATTCCCCAGCTTAACCCACGTTTTCTGCCACGGCGGGCTGCAATTGCCATATTTTCCTCGATGGACATGGTGGTTGCAGTTCCGGTCATAGGATCCTGGAAGACACGGCCTAAATATTTGGCACGCTTGTATTCGGATAATTTTGTGACATCATCACCACCAATAAATATTTTACCGGAATCCACTGGCCAGACACCTGCGACAGCGTTTAAAGTTGTGGATTTTCCGGCACCGTTACCACCGATAACAGTGACAAAATCGCCATCTTCTAATGTCAGATCAACTCCGTTTAAAGCAACTTTTTCATTGATCGTACCAGCGTTAAATGTTTTGCAGATATGATCGATTTTTAACATTTCAGCCATTATTTTGCCACTCCTTTCCTGCTATGTTTCGCTTTCAGATATGGAATTGAAAGGAAGATAGCTACTACAATTGCAGAGAATAATTTCAGGTCGTCGGATGGGAATTTCAACCATAAAACAACACTTAAAACAAGGTAGTACAGGATAGCTCCGGCAATGACGGAGAACAGTGTGTAAGCAAATGCAATTTTTTTGCCGGCACACATTTTTCCAAAGAGGACATCGCCAATGATAACAGCAGCAAGTCCGATAACGATCGCACCACGTCCCATATTGACATCCGCTGCTCCCTGATACTGGGCGTAAAGTCCACCGGAAAGTCCTACAAGACCGTTAGAGATCATCAGTGCAAGTACGGTATGAAAATCAGTGTTGATTCCCTGCGCTCTTGCCATCTGCCGGTTACAGCCGGTTGCACGGATCGCATGTCCCTGCTCTGTTCCGAAATACCAGTAGAGAATGGCAACGAGTACAACACAGAAGAGGATACAGGTCGTAAACATACGGATTTTGCTTGCGGTTGAGTCCGAAATATAACGGAGTGACACAACAAGGCTGTATTTGTCAACGCTGACTGCCTGATTGGAACTTCCGAGAATATTTAAGTTGATAGAGTAAAGTGAAATCTGCGTCAGGATACTTGCAAGGATTCCCGGGATTCCGAGTGCGGTATGTAACATTCCGGTGATAAATCCGGCGGCCATTCCTGCAAGAAAAGCAAAGATAAGAGCAAGCCATGGGTTCATGCCTGCGCGGATCAGCATAACGGCGACTGCACCTCCGGTCGCCATGGAACCGTCGACGGTCAGATCGGCAAAATCCAATAATTTGTAAGTAATGTAGACTCCGAGTGCAAGGAGTCCCCAGATGAGTCCCTGTGCACATGCGCCCGGCAGGGAACGGAGCAATGCCAGCGGGCTCAGGGAAGCTAAATAAGTTGTTAACATCATCGTCATAAGAAATCTCTCCTTATTTTTTTATAAAATGCCTGTGCGGAACTATTTGGTGCAAAAATCATCTACAAATATAAAACAATATTCATGAAATCAATTGCTTGCAGAACAAAATACCCACAGCATAAAATACCTGCGGTATTTGTTGAGACGAAATACCGCAGGCATATTATAACATAATACTAAAACGATTTAAAGCTTTAACTTGTTGCATTGATGAAAGATTATTCTGTTTCAATTGCAACATAATCATCAGGAGGTGTGATTCCAAGCTGGGAACAAATATCTGCATTGTACTCTTTTGTTACCTGTGGTGCAGTTTTGATCTCCATCGTTGTGATATCAGCACCGTTTACAAGGATATCATAAGCCATCTGGCCTGCTGTGTATCCGATATCATAGTAGCTGATAGAAAGCGTTGCAACACCACATCCGGAACAGATGCCTTCCTCACCGGCAATGATCGGAATACCTGCCGGAAGAGCGATGTTATTGATGGTTTCTGTGTTGTTTGCCATTGTGTTGTCTGTTGGAATGTAAATAACATCTACTTCGGAAACTGCCGTCTGTACCACAGAGGTGATATCATTGGAATCAGAAGCAGTATATTCTTTGTATGCAATGCCGTCAGCATCTAAAGCAGCCTCGATCTGGGTAGCCTGATACTTGGAGTTTGGCTCTGCGGAACAGTAAAGGATACCGACTGTTTTTACATCCGGGAATAATTCTTTGATCATGGCTTCCTGTTCATCTAAAGGAGCAAGATCGGAAGTTCCGGAGATATTTCTTCCGGTAGAACCTGTCCAGTCGTCAATCTCAAGGGCAGTTGCATAATCCGTAACAGAAGTTCCGAGAATCGGGATCGTGCTTGTAGCAGCGGCGGAACACTGTAAAGCAGTGGTTGCATTTGCAAGGATTAAATCATAATTGCTGGCAACAAAATTGTTTGCAATGGTAGCACAGTTTGCCTGCTCGCCCTGTGCGTTCTGAAGGTCAAATGTTACATTATCTGCACCGAGCAGCTCTGTCAGTGCGTCCTCAAAGCCCTGGGAAGCAGCGTCAAGAGCAGGGTGCTCTAACTGCTGTAAAATACCGATCGTATATTTCTGACCATCGGTACTGCCTGCTGCAGCGGATTCTGTTGTTGCTGCTGAATTGTCAGCAGATGCAGAGGTATTGTCGGAGGCTGTATCGCCGCCGCATGCTGTCATGGAAACTGTCATTGCAGCTGCCATCATGACAGAGAGTATTTTGTTCATCTTTTTCATATTCATTCTCCTTATCATTGATCATAGCCTTTAATGCTTTAAAGCATTAATGCTTTTAATGATTGAATTATAATCACTCATACAGGATTCGTCAACCGGAATTTGAGAAAAAATGTGTAAAGGACACTCATTTTTTCGGTGAGGATCATAAGAAAAAGATTTAAAATCTTAAGAAAACCTTTATAGTATGCAGGGTAGAAAAGTGTTAGGATGGAAACCGGAGAGATTTTTAGAAAGGATTTTATGAAAATAAAAGAGGGGTTATCCAACATTGTATTTCCTCCAAGATGCCCTGTCTGTGATGAGGTGATATATGTTGGGAAAGATACATGTGAAGACTGCCGGAAGAAAGTGATCTGTATCGGGGAACCGTCCTGCAAAAAATGTGGCAAGCCATTAGAAGACCAGAGGAGGGAATACTGCACAGACTGCATGAGGAAAAAACACTATTTTTCCCAGGGAAAAGCGGTTTTTGTTTATCAGGGAGAAATCCGCCAGTCCATGTACCGTTTTAAATATAGTAATAAACGCGAATATGCAGATTTTTATGCGAAAGAAGCAGTGCGCATCTATGGAGACTGGATCCGAAGAAAACAGATCGAAGCAATTGTACCCGTTCCCATGTACCGTTTGAAGGAAAAGGGGAGAGGGTATAATCAGGCAGCCGTATTTGCGCGGACTCTGGGAGAAAAAATGAATCTTCCGGTGGAAAAGCGCATGGTAAAACGAATCCGGAATACCACGCCGCAAAAAGAATTAAATGATGTCGAACGGAAGATAAATCTAAAAAAAGCTTTCCAGTTAGTACCAAATATAGTAAAATATAGGAAAATATTAATTGTAGATGATATCTATACGACGGGAAGCACGATCGATGCAGTGGCAGAGGTACTTTTGCAGGCAGGGGTGGATGAGATTTATTTCCTATGTATCAGTATCGGCGAGGGATTTTAGGAGGAATATGCTATGGATGTAAGAAATTGTAAGGGCTGTGGAAAACTCTTTAATTATATGAGTGGCGCACAGCTTTGCCCTGAATGCAGGGCAAAGCTTGAGAAGAAATTTAGCAGCGTGAAAGATTATATCGGTGAACATCCACAGGCATCCATCAGTCAGGTGGCAGAGGATATGGATGTTTCTGTGAAACAGATCAAACAGTGGGTGAAAGAGGAGAGACTGATCCTCTCGGAAGCTTCTTTAGATGGTGTGTTGTGTGAACACTGTGGCAGACCGATCACAAGCGGACGCTTCTGTGACAAGTGTAAAGCTGCTATGGCAAATAATCTGCGGAGTGCTTTGAACAGACCACGTCCAATGCAGCAGAGATCGGGCGGAGAGCGTGATGAAGGGGATAAGATGAGATTCCTGAGATAGAACCGGGAACAGAATGTCACATATCTGAAAATAAGGACAGAATTTATAAAAAAGCAGGGCGCATAGCTACGTTATTTATATAGATAGAAACGTAGAAAGGTCGCATCTGCTTTTTTTTGTTTGAAAATACCGCCTACTGTGTTATAATGATGAATAAGAATGCATAATTGCGTGAAGAATGTACTTTTTCAGAAAATGAGATGGGTTTATTTTATAGTAGATACATTGTGTGACAGACAGGAAGGAAATCTGCATGGTTAACGAAGAACGTTTACATCATATGATAAAAATGGCGATATTTGACACCAATCAGGGAAAAGAATGTAAGCCGATGACACAGTATGCAAGAAAAGATTATGTTTCGCTGCGTATGCTTGGAAGCTTTGTGTCAGGAACGATTGGCTTTGCGCTGATCCTTGTGACATGGGGCATTTATTCCATGAACCAGTTAATGGAGAATCTGAATGCAATGGATATTCAGGAACTGCTGACATCCGTGCTGGTAAAGTATATTGTGTTTATGATTGCTTACATGGCGGTCACGTATTTTGTTTATAATAGAAGATATACAAAGGGACGCCGTGAGGTAAAGAAGTATTATGGCAATCTGAAGAAGCTGAATCAGTTATACGAGAGGGAAGACAAGCTGAAAATGTCTGAGAATAAAGACTGGGAATAATCACTGAACGCTGCCGGGGGGCAGGAAAATCAGGAGTAAAACAAACGGCGGGAGGCTAAAATGACAACCTTATTAGAATTGAAAGAGAAACTGATCCGTTTTTACGGAAAAAATGAAATATATGTGAAACCGGCGATCCGGTTTGTACTTGCATTGTTTACATTCCTTGTGATCAACAACAGTATTGGATATATGAAACTGGTCAGCAAGACTCCGGTTGCAGTCATTCTTGCACTTGTGTGTTCCATGCTTCCGGTCAATGGACTGATCGCAATTGCTGCGTTGGTCGTTTTGGCGGATCTGTACGCATTATCCATTGAGGTATGTCTGGTAGGACTTCTCATGTTTGCGATCATCTATTTTATTTATTTCCGTTTTTCCCCAAAGAGTGGTATCAATGCGGTTCTGACACCGGTCTGCTTTAAGCTGCATATTCCTTATGCGGTACCGGTTGGCTCCGGTCTGCTGAGTGAGGCGTATTCTGTAGTGTCTGTTGCCTGCGGTACGGTGATCTATTTCTTTATCCATGGAGTGAGCGAGAATGCAAGCGCATTGAGCGATGCAGCGGAAGAGACGGATTCTTCGGTATCAAAAGTAGTAGTGGCATTGAACCAGCTGATTGGAAATAAAGAGATGTACCTTGTTCTTGGCATTTTTATCATTACGACACTCATTGTCTATGTGGTGAGAAAGCTTGACATTGAGCATTCATGGACGGTTGCATGGGCATCCGGTATTTTATTTGAAGCGATTGGACTGACAGCAGGATACATTTTACTTGGGATTTCAGACAAAATTGCCGGTGTGATCATTGGAAGCGTGATCTCCGGTGTGATCGCCATGATCATCCAGTTTCTGTTTTTTAATCTGGATTACTCCAGAACGGAACGACTCCAGTTCGAGGATGATGATTACTATTATTATGTAAAAGCAGTTCCAAAGTCTCTGGTGACAGAGAAGGATAAACAGATCAAACGTTTTAACGGCAAAAACGAGAAGGAACGTTTGAACAAGAAGAAATTTGCAGAAGAGATGGACATAGACGAAAATTTATTAGATTAAAAGGAAGTGAATCCGGTGCAGAATTTAGGCGTAATATTGCGGACGTTTTGGGAAAAAGCGGTGTCTTACCTGACACTTCAGATGTCCCTCACAGATATTATAGAGATCATTATCATTTCAGTACTGATTTATTATATGCTGGTTTGGATCAAAGATACGAGAGCGTGGATGCTTCTCCGTGGAATCCTTGTGATCCTTGCCTTTGTTTTACTTGCAGTTTTATTTGAAATGAATACGATCGTCTGGATTGCCGACAAACTGTTTAACGTAGCCATGATCGCTGTGGTCGTGATCTTCCAGCCGGAGATGCGAAAAGCACTGGAAAATCTCGGACGGAAGAATATTTTGGTGAATCTTTTTAATTTTGATTTCAACAAAGTGGAGAATGGAAAGTTTTCCGACAAGACTATCACAGAGCTGGTGAAAGCCTGCTATGAGATGGGAAAAGTAAAAACAGGAGCACTCATCGTAGTGGAAGATGAAATCGTTCTGACGGAGTATGAGAGGACAGGGATTGCCGTAGATGGTATCCTGACCAGCCAGCTTCTAATCAATATTTTTGAAAAAAACACACCGCTGCATGATGGAGCAGTCATTGTGAGGGGAGACAGAGTTGTTTCTGCCACCTGCTATCTTCCACTGACGGACTCCTTAAGCCTGAGCAAAGACCTTGGAACAAGACACCGTGCGGCAGTCGGTATCAGTGAGGTGAGCGATTCACTCACAATTGTAGTATCGGAGGAAACCGGAAAAGTATCCATTGCATTAGACGGTGAACTTTACCGGAATGTAGATGCAGAATTCTTAAAAAATAAACTGGCTTACATTCAGAAACGTGAGCAGGACACTTCGAAAGTGAAATCATGGAGAAGGAGGCTGAAAGATGTTACAAAAATTCGGAAAGAAAGTAATGAATAACTTTGGCCTTAAAATCCTTGCTGTTTTGTTTGCTGTTGTTTTATGGATCGTAGTCGTGAATATTGATGATCCGAGCAACTCAAAACCTTACACAACCAGTGTCTCACTGGAAAATAAATCTTATATCACCTCCATGGGAAAATGGGCAGATTATCTGGATGGAAAGAATACGATCACGTTCAGCGTGTATGCAAAACGCTCTGTGCATAATACACTTACCAATGCGAACTTTACAGCAACGGCGGATGCACAGAAAATTGAATATGATGAGAAAACAGGGACTTACCGTGTGCCGGTTGTCGTGACCTGTAACCGTAACAACAGCAGTATTAATATTACCAGCAAAGATCTGTATCTGGATCTTGAACTGGAGGATTCTGCTTCTAAGCAGTTCCCAATCAAGACAAACACAACCGGTACAGTTGCGTCGGGATGTGCGCTTGGTGATGTTGAGATCACAGATGCGAACGTTATGAAAGTATCTGGTCCGGCTTCTGTGGTAAATCAGATCGATGCCGTTGTGGCGACTATTAATGTAGATGGCATGTCAACGGATATCACAGACCGTGTGACACCTGTATTTTATGATGCACAGGGAGAGGTTGTGGATACGACAAAGCTTACGCTGAGTGTGAGCACAGTCAATATCAGTGCACAGATCCTGAATACGAAAGATGTGGAACTGGAATTCCTGACAACCGGAACTCCGGCAGATGGATATCAGGCAGGGGATATCACCTATACGCCACAGAAAGTACGTATTAAAGGCGAGGCGGCTATTTTAAATACCATTAATAAGATCACGATCCCGGAAGAAGTGTTAGACCTTACAGACGCATCTTCGGATATTGAAAAGACCGTGGATATTTCCACGTATCTTCCTTCGGGTACTGCTTTGGTGATCAGTTCGGACTCAAAGATCGATGTTACAGTTGTTGTGGAGGCAGTGAAGACAAAGACTCTGCAGATTCCGGTGACAAATCTTCAGGTGATCGGACTTGACGCAGATGAAAAAGTGCAGTATGAGGAAGACAACATTGCCCTCACTGTGTCCGGAAGGAGCAGTGTGATCGATGCACTGGACGAAAAGACGATTTCCGGCAGTATCGATCTGACTGATCTGAAGCTGGGTGCACATAATGTACTGATTACATTTGAACTGGATGAGGATACGGTCAGCTATGCGGATACTTATGCAGCGGTTACCATTGAAAGTGCATCTGATACATCAGCTTCTGCTGATAATAATGATGAGGAAACGATCAAAAGAAACTGATAACCAGTTTCACAGATATCTATAAAATCAGGAACAAAGAGAGGAATAGTAACATGGCAAGAATGTTTGGAACAGACGGTGTCCGTGGTGTGGCGGGCTCGGAACTGACAATTGAACTGGCAACAAAGTTAGGTCAGGCAGGAGCTTACGTGCTCACAAAAGAGCAGGAGCATCAGGCAACCATTATTGTAGGATGTGATACGAGAATTTCAGGAGGAATGTTAGCGAGCGCATTAATGGCAGGTATCTGTTCGGTTGGCGCAAATGCAATATTTGTCGGAGTGATGCCGACACCTGCGATCGCGTATCTCACCAGAAAACACAAAGTAGATGCCGGAGTAGTCATCTCCGCATCACACAATCCAATGGAATTTAATGGGATCAAGTTCTTCAATGGAGAGGGCTACAAGCTTCCGGATGAGATGGAAGATGAGATTGAGGCTCTGATCAAAAATAACATGAAAGACGTGGTACTTCCGATCGGTTCCGGCGTAGGAAAGATTGATTACCGCTTTGACCTGAGAGATGAATACGTGAAATTCATGGAAAAATGTGTTCCGGTGGATCTTAAAGGTATGAAAATTGTTGTAGACTGCGCAGAAGGCGCATCCCATTATACATCTGTCAAAGCACTGACAGATCTTGGAGCAGATCTTATCGCAATCCATACTGATCCGGATGGAACCAACATCAATTCCAATTGTGGCTCCACTCATATGGATGAGCTGAAAGCGCGTGTTGTATATGAAAAGGCAGCAGTTGGTCTTGCATTTGACGGTGACGCAGACCGTATGCTTGCAGTGGATGAGCATGGAAATGTTGTGGACGGTGATCAGATCATGGCAATCTGTGGCAACTACATGAAGTCCAAAGGAACTTTGAAGAAAGATACGATCGTAGTCACAGTCATGACAAACCTCGGATTTACCCTTATGGGGCAGAAAGAGGGCATCCATGTGGAAAAGACAAAGGTCGGCGACCGTTATGTTCTTGAGAATATGAGAAAAAATGGCTATAACATCGGAGGAGAGCAGTCCGGTCATGTTATCTTCTTAGACGATAATACAACCGGTGACGGATTATTAAGCGCCCTGCATTTATTAGAGGTTATGGTCAATACCGGAAAACCGTTGTCAGAACTTGCTGAGATTATGGAAGTACTCCCACAGGCTCTTGTCAACGCAAAAGTTCCAAACCATAAAAAAGAAAAATTCATGGAATATCAGGAAATTGCAGATGCCGTGGCAGATGTTGAGAAAAAATTCAAGGGCGAGGGAAGGGTTCTCATCCGCCCATCCGGAACAGAGCCTCTGGTGCGTGTCATGATCGAGGGGAAAGATCAGAAAGTGATCGATGAAGAAGCAAGGAAACTGGCGGAATTGATCACCAAAATAATGTTATAGAATACCAAAATGCTGGTCTGATTATAACATGGTGATTCAGACCGGCATACGGATAAAAAAATCAGGGGACTGGAATTTGGAGGGTAATACAGCATGGTTAGTCAGAAAGTAGTAATAAAAAATCCAACAGGACTGCATTTGAGACCTGCGGGAATTTTATGTAAGGATGCAATGCAGTTTAAATCACATATCACGTTCCGCTACCGCGATAATATCGCAAACGCAAAAAGTGTCTTAAGCGTGTTAGGTGCATGTATCAAGTCCGGGGATGAGATTGAACTCATGTGCGAGGGCGAAGATGAGGAAGAAGCCTTAAAAGCGATTGTGGAAGCGATTGAGAATGGATTGGGAGAGTAAGGGATATTTTTTCAAAAATTAAAAGAAAAAGATATTAAGTAAGATATGAAAATAAGCATTATTATACCGGTATACAACTCAACTTTATATTTGAAACAATGTGTGGAAAGCATATTGGCGCAGACGTATCACAATTTCGAAATTTTGTTAGTAGATGATGGATCTACGGATGATAGTCCGATGATATGTGATGAATATGCCCAAAAAGATGATAGAATTGTTACGATTCACAAACAGAACGGTGGAACATCAGATGCAAGAAACGTCGGATTGGAGAAAGCCAGTGGTGATTACATCACATTTATGGACAATGATGATTATTGGAGTGATCCAGATGCGTTGTGTGATATCATAAAAGTGATAAGTGAGACAGAACCGGATGTTGTGATGCACGCAAACATGGTGTATTGGCAGGATAAAAATAGAACTGTAAATCCGTCTTCTTTTGATCGCACACTTGTATCGGGAAAGAAAAGAAAAGAGGCAGTGGAAAATCTGATAAAAGCTGGAATGCTTAGCGTTACTGTTTGGACAAAACTTGTAAAAACCTCTTTGATACGGGAACATGATCTGTATTTTAAAAAGGGAATCCGCAATGAAGATACAGACTGGATTGCCAGAATGCTGATTTACGCAGAACGGTTTGAATGGTATGATAAACCATTTTATGTGTACCGCAAAGGCCATGAAACAGCTCAGACAAGTCAGAAGATGAAATATTATATGGTGAATGATCTGAAAAATATTATAATAGAATATACCCAATATGCAGAAAAATATTTGGATCAAGAATATCGGAAAGTTTTTTATGCGTATTTAGCTTATCCGTTTGCAGTCTGGATGGGACAGGCATATTTGATAGAACAGGATGAGCAAATTAAAAATGATCGTGAGATAATGAAAAAATATGCATATCTGTTAACTTATGATATAAACCCGGCAGTTCGTCTGGTTCATAGGGTATATCGTATATTAGGATTTGGATTGACATCAAGAATTTTAATGTTATATATTAAAAAAGTTTATTATTCATAATGAAAAAATACATTAGAGCAATTGAACAGGTGAAAAAAATGTCAAAACATTATTGCATTTTTTCTGCACAGTATTATCCGCATGTTGGTGGTGTAGAACGTTATACTTTGTATTTGAGCAGAAAATTGATCGCTGCAGGAAACGAAGTTACTATAGTAACATCAAATACGGGTGATTTATCAGGAGATGAAATACAAGAAGGAATCCAGATTTATCGTCTGCCATGTTACGATTTATTAGGCGGAAGATATCCGGTGTTCAAAAGAAACAAAGAATTTAAAAAAGTAAAAAAACTGATCGAGAGGAATCAATATGATCTTGTGATTATTAATACGAGATTCTATCTGCATTCATTATATGGTGCGAAATTTGCTAAAAGTAAGGGGATTCCATCCATTGTAATAGAACATGGAACATCCCACCTGAGTGTGAATAATAAGTTGTTTGACACAGTGGGGGGATGGTATGAGCACTTCCTTACATTTTTGTTGAAAAAGTATTGTGATGATTATTATGGAGTTTCGGAAGCCTGTTGTGAGTGGAGCGGACATTTCCATATCAAATCAAAGGGAACACTATATAATGCAGTTGAAATCGAAGAATTTCAGCGGATTTTAAAAGAGTCTGGCATTGATTATCGGAAGGAATATGGAATTCCGAGTGGAGCAAAAGTGATTTCTTTTACTGGCAGATTAATTCCGGAAAAAGGAATTAAACAGCTTGTATCAGCGGTAAAAAAGATAAATATAAGCAGGACAAAAAAAGGACAGGCACCAGTTTATTTAATCATTGCAGGGGATGGTATATTATATCAGGAATTGATAGAAATGTCAGATCCGTATATCATATTGACCGGACAAGTTGATTTTGAACATATTGTTAAAATTTTGGATGCGTCAGATATATTTTGCCTGCCATCGGATTCAGAAGGTTTTCCAACTTCTGTCCTGGAGGCTGTGGCATGTAAGTGTTTTGTGATAACAACCTATCAGGGGGGAGCGAAAGAGTTACTTGTAGATGAACAGTATGGAATTATCATGAGAGATAATACAGTTGAATCAATTCAGAAAAATTTGGAAAAAGTAATAGAAGATGATGCATACCGAACACAGGCAGAATGTAAAAGTTATGACAGATTAGTAAAATATTTCACGTGGGATGCCACTGCTGAAAAGGTTATGCAGATTGCAAAAGACATGAATGGAGAGAAAGAATGAAAGTATTGATCATCATTCCGGCATACAACGAACAGGACAATATAGAACGTGTGGTGAAGCATTTGACGGAAAATTATCCAGAGTATGATTATGTGGTGATTAATGATGGATCAATGGATAAAACATCTGAGATATGCCATTCAAATCATTACAATATTATAGATCTTCCGGTAAATTTAGGACTTGCAGGTGGATTTCAGACTGGTATGAAATATGCATATCAAAAGGGATATGATTGCGCAGTACAGTTTGATGCAGATGGACAGCACAGACCGGAATATATTGCAGCAATGATCCGGAAAATAGAAGAAGGAAATGATATTGTGATCGCATCCAGATTTGTTGAAGAAAAGAAACCGGCTACAGCAAGGATGATTGGAAGCAGATTGATCACCACTGCGATCAGACTTACTTCAGGTGCAAAAATCATGGATCCGACATCTGGAATGCGTATGTATAATAAAAAATTAATAGAAGTATTGGCAAACAACATAAATTTTGGACCGGAACCGGATACAGTATCGTATTTGATTAAAATGGGAGCAAAAGTGGCAGAAATACAGGCAAAGATGGATGAAAGAATTGCCGGACAAAGTTATCTTAATGCCGTCAATGCTGCAAAATATATGGCCAGAATGTTGATTTCTATATTATTAATACAGAACTTTCGCAATAAAAAGAAAGTGGATTTTACAAAATAGGCAGGATAAAGGAGAAAAGAATGTCGATAGCATTTCGAATTACATTGATTATCGTATCTGTTGTTACATTGCTTTATATGTGCAAAAAAGTAAAACAGGAAAAATTACAGATAGAGTATTCTATTTTTTGGACATTGTTTGCGATAATGCTCGTTTTGTTTAGTATTTTTCCACAGATTGCAGATTGGATGTCAGAGTTGGTAGGCGTATATTCCACAACTAATTTCATATTTCTTTTGATTATATTTATATTACTTGTCAAATGTTTTCAACTCACTATGGACATTTCTAAACTGGACAATAAAGTAAAAGAATTAGTACAGAAGATTGCAATTGATGAGAAAGAAAAAAGGGAACAGAAATAAATGAAGGAAACAACAGCAAAGAAGAAATTTATGTGGAATATGGCTGGAAGTCTTTGCAATTCACTTTCCTCTATGCTTCTGTTGATTATCGTTAACCGGATTAGCGGAGAGAGCAGAGGTGGATTTTTTGCATTGGCGTATTCTACAGCGCAGCTTTTGTTTTCTGTCGGTGGATTTGAAATCAGACCAGTTCAGTCGACGGATATTAAAAATAAATTTACATTTGATCAATATTTTACCAGCAGAATGTTAAATTGTATTATTATGCTGATCTGCATGATAGGCTATATTGTTGTGAATGGTTATACTGGAGTCGAAGCACTTACCGTGTTTTGGATTCTGGGGTATCGAATGGTAGAGGCTGTGGCAGATGTATATAGTGGATTATTCCAACAGAGAGAACGAATTGACATTTCTGGAAAAGAGATGTTAATGCGGAGCGGGATTTCAACCATTACATTTACAATTATATTATGGTTAACAGACAACCTGTTATATGCGGCCATGACACTTACATTAACATCACTGGTTATTATGTTGTTTTATGATTTACATATGAAAAGATACTTTGAACCAACGCCGGTGCATCTGGAATGGAAAGGGATTTTAGGTATTTATAATGCATGCTGGCCATTGTTTGTGTCATCTTTTATTATGAATTATCTGAACAATGCACCCAAATATGCGATTAACACATATTATGATGAGACGGTTCAGAACAGCTATAATATTTTATTTATGCCTGCATTTGTGATTAATTTATTAAGCCTTTTTGTATTCCGGCCACTTCTTACAGATCTTGCCAGAGATTGGGAGGGGGAAAATATAAAAGAGTTTACGGACATTGTGAAAAAAATGATGATTTTAATTGGTGCACTTACGATTGCAGCATGTGTGGGTGCTTATCTTTTGGGAATACCAATATTATCTCTTGTGTATGGAGTTGATCTGAGGGCATATCGAATGGAATTGGTGATCATTATGATATGTGGAGGACTGAATGCCTATGTATATTGTCTCTATTATGTGGTAACAGTTACGGGAAAACAGATTTTTTTATTGCTGGGATATGGAGCCGGACTTATATTTGCAGTATTTCTGGGATCGGGTTTCGTAAAGAGTCTTGGAATGCTGGGAGCGGCACTGAGTTGTACCCTTTCGTTTGGAGTAGTATTTATAGTATTTTTAATAATAACATCCTGTGTCGTAAAGGACAGGAAGAAGAAAACTGAAGTGTGATAAAAGATGGAAAATTTTATAAAAAGAAAGAGGGAATGAAGAGAATGAGTAAAAAGATTTTGGTAACAGGATGTAATGGACAGCTTGGTCGTGCGATCAATAAGGAATACGCAGGAAGTGATGTGACATTTATTAATACAGATGTAGTGGAAGGGGAAGGTGTGACAGCACTTGACATTACAAAAATTGAGCAGGTATTATCACTTGTACGTGCGGAACAGCCGGAAGTGATCATTAACTGTGCGGCCCATACAAATGTTGATGCATGTGAGAAGCAGTGGGATGCAGCCTATCGTATCAATGCTTTGGGTCCAAGAAACTTAAGCATTGCAGCAGAGGCAGTTGGCGCAAAGATGATTCATGTTTCAACAGATTATGTTTTTGAAGGAAATGGTACAAAACCATATACTGAATTTGATGCACCGAATCCGGTGAGTGCTTATGGTAAAACAAAGCTCGAGGGGGAGAAGTTTGTTCAACAGTTTTCAAACCATTTCTTTATTTTTCGTACAGCCTGGTTATATGGAGATGGAAAAAACTTTGTAAAAACTATGCTGAACCTTTCGGAGACTCATGATGAAGTGAGTGTTGTCTGCGATCAGCTTGGATCGCCAACAAGTGCAGTAGAGCTTGCAAAGGCAATCCATCATTTTGAGGGAACGGAAAATTATGGTCTGTATCATGCTACCTGCGAGGGAGATACAAACTGGGCAGACTTTACAGAGGAAATTTTCAAAAGAGCAGGAAAAAGCACAAAGGTAAATCATGTAACAAGTAAACAGTATAAACAGATGAATCCGGCAGCGGCTGACCGTCCGGCATATTCCATTCTGGATAATTATATGATGAGATTAGCGGATGGTTATCAGATGGCTGACTGGAAAGACGCATTGGATGTTTATATGGCAGAGCTGAAATAGTTAATAAAATCCTAAGATGTGTAAAACTTGTCTTAGTATATAAAATATGGTAAAATGACAAATAATTGTGATGATAGGAGGATCTCGGAATGAGAACTTATTTGGTAACTGGAGGAGCTGGATTTATTGGATCGAACTACATTCATTATATGTTTCGCAAATATGATAATGAAATCAGAATTATCAATGTAGATGCATTGACATATGCAGGTAATCTGGAGAATTTAAAAGATATTGAAAATAGAGATAATTACACTTTCATTAAAGCAGACATCACGGACAAGGATGCTATCATGAAGATCTTTGAAGAAAATGATATTGACCGTGTTGTGCATTTCGCGGCAGAAAGTCATGTTGACAGAAGTATTAAAAATCCGGAAGTTTTTGTCAAGACAAATGTTCTTGGAACAGCAGTTATGCTTAATTGTGCAAAAAAAGCATGGGAGCTGCCGGATGGCAGTTTTAAAACTGGTAAAAAGTTCCTTCATGTATCGACAGATGAAGTATATGGTTCACTTCCTGATGATGGAAAAAGCTATTTTTATGAGACAACTCCATATCAGCCACACAGTCCATATTCCGCTAGTAAAGCGTCTTCTGATATGTTAGTGAAGGCTTATATTGATACGTATCATTTTCCGGCTAATGTGACGAATACATCTAATAATTATGGACCATATCAGTTCCCGGAGAAGTTGATTCCATTAATTATTAACAATGCTTTGCACGGAAAGAAATTACCGGTGTACGGAGATGGATTGAATATCCGTGACTGGTTATATGTAGATGATCATGCAAAGGGAATTGACATGGTCCAGGAACATGGAAAGCTTGGTGAGTCTTACAATATTGGCGGACATAATGAAAAGCGTAATATTGAGATTATCAATATTATCATTGAGACTCTACAGGAAATTCTTCCTGATACTGATCCAAGAAAAGCAAATGTAAGCAAAGATTTGATCACATATGTAGAGGATCGCAAGGGACACGATCGCAGATATGCAATCGCACCTGACAAGATAAAAGCTGAGATAGGCTGGGAACCGGAGACGATGTTCAAGGATGGAATTAAGAAGACCATCGCCTGGTATTTAGAACATGAAGACTGGATGAACAACGTTACCAGTGGTGATTATCAGAAATATTATGAAGATATGTATCAGGGAAAATAATAATAGCACAAATAGCAGTACCGTCCGTAGGTCGGATGATACTGCTTGTTTGCGTTTTACCAAAAAGTGATAAAATGAATTTTTTAGGAGGATGAAAAATGAAAGGAATTATTTTAGCCGGAGGATCCGGAACACGTTTATACCCATTGACAAAAGCAATTTCAAAGCAGATCATGCCGGTTTATGATAAACCAATGATTTACTATCCTTTATCAACTTTAATGCTTGCTGGAATCAGAGAAGTACTGATTATTTCTACACCAAGGGATCTGCCGGTGTTTGAGGAGTTATTAGGGGATGGATCACAGCTAGGAATGAGATTTGAGTATGCGGTACAGGAACAGCCGAGAGGACTTGCAGATGCATTTATTATCGGTGAAAAATTTATCGGAAAAGATGCAGTTGCATTGGTATTAGGAGACAATATTTTTTACGGACAGAGTTTCTCAAAAGTTCTTCGGAGCGCAGCTGAGCGTACAGAAAATGAAGCTGGTGCAACCATTTTTGGCTATTATGTAAGAGACCCGAGAGAATATGGGGTTGTAGAATTTGATGAGAATGGAAAAGCATTGTCCATCGAGGAAAAACCGGAAAATCCGAAGTCAAACTATGCAGTACCTGGACTCTATTTCTATGACAATGATGTAGTTGAGATTGCAAAGAATGTAAAACCATCCGCAAGGGGTGAGATAGAGATCACAAGCGTAAATAATGAATATCTGAACCGTGGAACTTTAAATGTTGAAACATTGGGAAGAGGATTTGCCTGGTTAGACACCGGAAATCATGACATGCTTCTTGCAGCGGCAGATTTCGTGTCAGCATTCCAGAAACGTCAGGGATTATATATCTCCTGTATCGAGGAAATTGCTTACAAGCGGGGGTTCATTGACAAAGAGCAGCTTGTGAAACTTGCACAGCCATTATTGAAGACAGATTATGGAAAATATCTGATGGAAATTGCAGAGGGATTATAAAGTCTTTATTTTCATCTATGGATAAAAAAGATTCGAAAAGGAAGTATAAAAAATGGGAAAAATAAAAGTAACAGACAATTGCAATGGAATTGCAGAATTAAAAGTGATCGAGCCGACCGTATTTGGGGATGCCCGTGGATATTTCATGGAGACTTATAATTACAATGATTTCAAAGAGGCAGGAATTGACTGTGAATTTGTACAGGATAATCAGTCTGCATCCAAAAAAGGCGTATTAAGAGGATTACATTTTCAGATTAATTATCCACAGGACAAGCTGGTGCGTGTGGTAAACGGAGAGGTGTTTGACGTTGCAGTCGATCTGCGCGAGGGTTCAGAGACATTTGGCAAATGGTTTGGTGTAACTTTATCTGCAGAGAATAAGAAACAGTTCTTTATTCCAAAGGGATTTGCCCATGGATTTATCGTATTGTCCGATTATGCAGAATTCTGTTATAAGGTAACAGATTTTTATCATCCAAATGATGAGGGCGGGCTGTTGTGGAAAGACCCGGAGATCGGTGTGGAATGGCCGATGCCGGAAGGAATGACTGAGGCGGATCTTACATTATCTGATAAGGATAAAGTATGGAGTGGAATCTCAGAATATGTCAAAAACCGTAAATAAGTTATAGCTTAAGAGAATGAAAGTTAGAGGAAAAGCATGCCAACGGAAATAAAACAAGCCAATATGCTGAAAGAAATAATAAGTAACCGAAAATTAATATGGGACTTGTCAAAGAATGATTTTAAAACCAGATTTGCAGGATCCTATCTGGGAATCATCTGGGCTTTTGTCCAGCCGATTGTAACAGTATTAGTATATTGGTTTGTATTTGAAAAAGGAATGCATGCAAGCGGTATTAATCTCAGATCAGGAATTACAGCACCTTTTGTTTTGTGGCTGATAGCAGGACTTGTACCGTGGTTTTTCTTTCAGGAGGTGCTCAGTGGGGGAACAAATGCGCTGATGGAGTATAGCTATCTGGTAAAAAAGGTAGTATTCCAGATTGATATCTTACCAATTATTAAATTGATATCAGCTTTGTTTGTGCATTTGTTTTTTATTGCATTTACAATTATTTTATATGCGTGTTATGGGTATTATCCGGATTTGTATACATTGCAAATGTTATATTATACCTTTGCGATGATGATCCTTTTATTAGGACTGATATATGCAACATCTGCAATAGTAGTATTTTTCAAAGATCTTGGACAGATCATTAACATTATTTTGCAGATAGGTGTCTGGATGACACCAATTATGTGGAATATTGATGGGATGGAATTGAATCCGATTCTGATTACAATTTTAAAGTTAAATCCAATGTATTATATTGTGGCAGGATATAGGGATTCTTTGATCAATAAGGCTGGATTTTGGGAACAACCAGGCATGACAATTTATTATTGGATTCTTACAATTGTATTATTCATAATCGGGACAAAAATATTCAAAAAATTAAAGCCACATTTTGCAGATGTGTTATAGAAAGGTAACTGCATGGATAACATCGCAATTTCAGTAGAACATGTAAAAAAAATATATAAATTATATGACAGAAACCGGGATCGCTTGAAAGATGCATTAGGATTTTCAAAAAAACCACTTGGAAAAGAGCATTACGCATTGAATGATGTATCTTTTCAGGTTGGTCAGGGAGAGACAGTTGGCATTATTGGAACAAATGGTTCAGGAAAATCTACAATTTTAAAGATCATCACTGGAGTTTTGAATCCAACCGATGGGGAAGTCAAAGTAAATGGGCGTATTTCTGCGTTGTTAGAACTTGGCGCCGGATTTAATATGGAATATACCGGAATTGAAAATATTTATCTGAATGGAACCATGATTGGTTTTACCAAAGAAGAGATAGATGAAAAGCTGCAGGATATTTTAGATTTTGCGGATATTGGTGATTTTGTAAATCAGCCGGTCAAAACATATTCCAGCGGTATGTTTGTACGTCTTGCATTTGCAGTTGCAATCAATATTGAGCCGGAAATCCTTATTGTCGATGAAGCACTTTCGGTTGGGGATGTATTTTTTCAGACGAAATGTTATCACAAATTTGAAGAATTTAAGAAAATGGGAAAGACCATTCTTTTTGTTAGCCATGATCTTGGGAGCATTGGAAAATACTGTGACAGAGTTGTCCTTTTGAATAAAGGGGTAAAGCTTGCAGAGGGCAAACCAAAGGATATGATCGATCTTTACAAAAGGGTAATGGCAGAATCAAAGATGGAAGACAGCCCGAAAAAAGAAGACGGTCATGCAGCAATAGAAGGAGTTGCATGGAAAGAATCCATGATTTTAAATCCGGATAAGCAGGAGTATGGCGATAAAAAGGCAGAGATTATTGACTTTGGAATTTTCGATGCGCAAAATAAAATAACAAATACAGTTTCAAAATTTGAAGAATGTACATTAAAACTTAAGGTGCATTTTTATGAGGATATATTAAACCCTATTTTTGCATTTACAATCAGGGATTTGAAAGGAACAGATTTAACAGGAACCAATTCACTGATCGAGGGGGTAGATTTGGGATTGGTCAAGGCAGGAACAACGTTGACAGTCACATTTAGACAGAAGTTACCTTTTCAGAAGGGGCAGTACTTATTACAGTTAGGCTGTACTGGATATAATGGAGACGAATTGGAAGTGCATCATAGATTATATGATGTGTGTTGCGTACAGGTATTATCAAAGAAAGTAACTGTTGGGTATTTCGATTTAGACTCAGTGGTAGAGTATCATATGTGCGAGTAGGGAAAAATATCAGGTAGATGACATAGAAATTATTGATCGATAATATGGAATAAGTAATAAAGAGGAGCACCATGAATAGAATTCGTAAGCTTGCAGCAGTAGTGAAAGAAGGAGTTAGTAATCCTGAAAAAATAAAAAAGGGCTTGAAAGTTTTAAAAAATCAGGGACCTGTTATTTTTAAAGAAAGACTTTCTAATAGCATTAATTATGAGCCTGGATATGGCAGGACAAGAAAGGTTAAGCTGAAGAGTTACAGTGGAGATATTTTATTCTCCATTGTTATGCCAGTGTATAATGTAGATTTGAAGTGGCTGGATAAGGCAATCGAATCTATCGAAAAACAAAATTACAAAAACTGGGAAATTTGTATAGCGGATGATTGCTCACCTAATCAGGAAGTGAGAGAACATTTACTTTCTATTTCAAATAATAAAATAAAAGTTAAACTATTAGACAAAAATCAGGGAATTTCGGGTGCTACTAATGAAGCGGCATCTCTTGCTTCCGGAGATTACATTCTGCTGATGGATAATGATGATGAACTTGCTCATTCCGCATTACATGAGTTTTATCAGAAAATAAAGAAAGATGGTTCTGAAATTCTTTATAGTGATATGGATATCATTGATGCAAAAGGAAGAACAAGAGATCCACTGTGCAAGCCGGACTGGTCTCCGGATTTATTCTTAAGCCAGATGTATCTTGGGCATCTGGTAGGGTTCAAAAAATCTCTATTCGATGAAGTTGGTGGCTTTCGCAGTGAATTTAACGGAAGTCAGGATTATGATCTATTGCTTCGTATGACAGAGAAGACAGATAAAATCGGACATGTTGCAGAAATTCTTTATCATTGGAGAGACTTACCGAGTTCAACAGCAGCAAATCCGGAATCAAAACCATATGCACAGATAGCAGGGTTAAATGCAATTCAGGAACATTTGAACCGGGTTTATGGATCAGGAAAAGCAATAGCACATGAAACAGATAATTTATTTGTATATGATGTACGATATCCGATGGAAGAAGAACCTATGGTTTCTATCATTATTCCAATTAAAGATCATGTGGAATTGTTAAAGGCTGCAATTGACAGTATATTCGAGAAAACAACTTATAAACATTATGAAATAATTGTGTTAAACAACAATTCTGAAAAAGAAGAGACATTTGCGTATTTGAGGGAACTTGTAGAATGCCATGAAAATGTTCGTGTTGAGGATGCATTATTTGAATTTAATTGGTCTAAGTTAAATAATTATGGCATGCAATTTGCAAAGGGTGATGTTTTTGTATGCTTAAATAATGATGTAAAAGTAATTGAACCAGAATGGCTTACCAGATTAGTAGAAAAGGCTATTCGCAGCGACGTTGGAGTTGTAGGCGGTTTATTGCTTTATGAGGATAATACGATACAGCATGCAGGGGTTGTTATAGGTATGGGTGGCTGGGCTGACCATGTATTTAAAGGAATGACCCCTCAGCATTATGGATCACCGTTTATTTCACCTATGGTAACAAGAAATGTAAGTGCAGTAACAGGAGCCTGTCTTGCTGTTTCGAGGAAAACAATAGAAAAAATTGGTGGATTTAATGAACAATTTATTGTGTGCGGAAGTGATATTGAATTGGCATTACGTGCAAACAAGCATGGACTTGTGAATATCTATGATCCAAATGTAAAATTGTATCATTTTGAGTCAAAAAGCCGTGACGCAAGCAAGATTCCACAAATTGACTTTGATCTGTCCGATAAGATGTATAAGGATTATCGTAAAAATGGAGATCCTTATTTTAACAGAAATCTGGATTATTATTGCTGTCAGCCTAAAATTCGAACATCTGCGGTTCTGGCGGAATCAGATAAGGAGGAAAAAATGCTGCTGAGAAGGAAAAGGGAAACAGGACTTCCGCAATTAGATACAAATGTGTATGAAATTACACCGTTTACATTTCGTAAAGCTGATTATGAAAATCGAAGGATTAATCTGTTAGTTCCATCTATTAATGCAGAACATGTATTTGGAGGAATTTCAACGGCATTAAAGTTTTTTGATACATTGGTGAATGCACTTGGATATGATGCTCGTATCATTTTGACAGATGCAGAACCGGATAAAGAGGCAATTAAAAAATATTCTGGAAATTATACCTTTGTAAAAGCGGAGGATGATCTGAAGGACAAAAAACAGATTGTGCCATATAGCAATCGCTTTAATCGCAGTATCCCGGTGTCTGAAAAGGATTACTTTTTATTTACCGGCTGGTGGACAGCGTATTGTTGTCAGGATGCGTATGTAGGTTTTGAGAGCACGTTTGGAATAAAACCCAATACCTTCCTTTACTTTATTCAGGATTATGAGCCGGGATTTTATTCCTGGTCCACAAAGTATCTGCTTGCAGATTCTACTTATAAAAATGATTATCCTACGATCGCAATTTTTAATAGTATGCTGCTAAAAGAATATTTTGAGAATAATCATTATCATTTTGCACACAGTTTTGCTTTTGACCCTGTATTAAATGATGGATTACGTAATGCATTGGAAAAAATCCCAGAACAGGTTAGAAAAAAGAAACAGATTCTTGTTTATGGAAGACCGGGTACAGAAAGAAACGCATTCAACCTTGTAGTTGCAGCATTAAAAAAATGGGTATTTATGCAGCCTGATATAGAAGAGTGGGAGATTCTTTCCGCAGGAGAGATGCATCGCACAGTGGCATTAGGAAATGGAAAAGAATTAACATCTGTAGGCAAACTGTCAATTGAAGAATATGCAAACATGTTGGAAGAATCATATGCAGGAATTTCATTGATGTGTTCCCCTCATCCGAGTTATCCACCATTGGAAATGTCTGTGTTTGATGTAAAAACTATTACGAACACATATGCGAATAAGGATTTGAAGGAATTTAATGAAAATATAATATCATTGGACAATATAAGTCCTATGAATATTGCAAAACATCTTGTAGAAATATGCAAATCATATCAGACGGAAGTAAGACATATTGCTGCAAATCCACTGTATGTAAAAAATGACCATGTCTTTGATTTTGTGGAGGACATTAAGAAAATTCTTGATGAAGAATAAACGTGGTCTGCCGGTTTGAAAAGGCGGCTTTGTTTATAACGGAAAAGAGGTTCTATGAAAGATCAGATTGGAAATGTAATATTAGATTATACTTATTATGGTGGACAGGATCAATATAGTGACGGTGATATTGAAGATGATTTACTACATTTAATTCAGGAAGAACCAGATGTAGAAAAGATACTTGCGAAAGATGACAGATGGCCGGTTTTGTACCATTTTTCTCCTGTCAGACAAAATATATTAGAGTGGTATCCATTTAAAAAGGGAGCGGAAATTCTTGAAATTGGTTCCGGATGCGGAGCCATTACAGGGGTTCTGTGTAAAAATGCAGAGCATGTGACAAGTGTAGATTTATCAAAGAGACGATCATTGATCAATGCAAATCGTAATAAAGAGTATGATAATCTTACAATTATGGTCGGCAATTTTAATGATATAGTACTTGAGGAAAAATATGATTATATCACACTTATTGGAGTGTTAGAATATGCAGCATATTATACAGATGCAAAACAGCCATTTGAGTCGTTCCTGAAGAGAATAAGTTCTTATTTAAAAGAAGACGGAAAGCTTCTGATCGCCATTGAAAATAAGTTTGGCTTGAAATATTGGGCAGGTACCAGAGAAGACCACACGGGAAAATTTTTTGATGGACTGGAAGGGTACATTGATACAGAAAGCAGTGTAAGAACTTTCAGTAAAGAAGGATTAAAAACAATTATAGCAAATGCTGGTTATAGAAATGCAGAATTTTATTATCCGTTTCCTGATTATAAATTTCCAGTGCAGATTTTCTCAGACGAATATTTACCAAAGGAAGATGATCTGAATATTGGTTTGGATACTTTTGATAATACAAGAATGATGCTTTTTAATGAGAATAGAGTTTATGCAAGTCTATTAAAAGAAAACAAATTTGATTTTTTTGCAAACTCCTTTTTTGTGGAAGTGGCAAAATAATGTGAGGTGGCATCTTGAAAAAAATATACTCAAAAATAACAAAAGAGAGACAAAAACAATTTCAGATAGAAACCTATATAACTCAGGATGGAGATGAAAAACAGGTAGTAAAAAAAGCATTGACACCGGAGTGTATAGAGCATATTCAAGGAATGCAGAGGTATTACGAGAAACACCGGTCTGCCAATTTTCTTTGTCCATCCAGAATGATATCAGAAAAGGAAGTGGCTTTTGAATTTTTGCAGGGAAAAAGTCTGTGTAATGAAATGCTAGAGGCATTAGCCCAGCGGGCAGAAGCCAAATTTATTTCCTATTTAAGAATATATGACGAGATTATACGTCAAAATGTGCAAGTGGTGAAAGGTCCGTTTATGGCAGAAAACGGATTTGAAGAGATATTTGGCAATGTTGCATTTGAAGATGAGATAGAGTATGCAACGGGTTTAAATATTGATATGGCATTTGACAATATTATTCGTGATGAATCAGACGGTTCTTATAAAATCATTGATTATGAATGGGTATTCCCTTTGAATATTCCTATAAAATTTGTTATATATCGTGCAGTTCTGGCATTTTATACAAGAAATGCGAGCGCAATGAAGGATATTATCGGTCTCGGGGAAATTTATGGGTGTTTTGATATCACCGATTCAGAAACGATCATATTTGATCATATGAATGAGGCGTTTAATGCATATGTTTATGGTGGTCAGGATGGATATAATTCAAGCGTTATTGCATATAAAAAAGAAGTCTATGATGTGAAAAAATTGCTTCCGGAAGAAAATTTGTTTTTGCAGGTATTCTTAAATGATGGGACAAAATATCTTGAAGGTAGGGCAATTACAAACCATGTGATCGGGAAAAGGGTGAAAATGGATATTCCACTTGAATTTACACAGAAAGTGTCAGAAATCCGAGTGGATCCGTTAAACGTTTCATGTGTTTTAAAAAACCTTCAGGTAAAAGTTGTAACCAAAGAAAATGACGAGTATGAGATAAAAGAGTATCAGCATAATGCAATCATAACAAAAGATAATGACTTTATTTTTGTTTCAGAAGATCCACAGCTCATATTTCAAAATTGCTGGGAAAATCAACTGAAAATGATAAAAATCAGATTTACAATACAAGAAGCTGGACTGCAGGATAATCCAATGCTTGTTGCACTTAGTGAAATAAAGAATCAAATGAATCAGATTGAAACTCAAATGAGAAAAGTAGAAGGCGAACTGGAGTATATTAAGGGGACGAAAGTATATAAAACTTTATTAGAACGCAAAGTCGATAAAGTGTTAGGAGAAAATGAATGAAAAATGCAGCAGGAATATTGCTGGTAATTTATTTGTTTTTTTTAGTACCATTGTTAGCAGGTGCATTTATTGATGCAGCAGCAGGTGTAAAAAGGAGAAATATATCAAGCACATATGCAAATGGATTTGTTGCTATGCTTGGAATATTTTGGGGTGTTGCGGTACTTTTTTTATATCGTGGCTGTACATTAGAAAAACTTAGTATGGTTTGGATGCTTGCGACGATTACGATATGCGTGGCATCCATATTAGCAAATAAAAAAGCAATATATGGATGTTTTAAACATAAAAGAAAATCAGAAAATGGACACAAGACCGTAAAAATTGCCATGGTAGTATCCATAATAGCAATATTGTTTTCTGTAGTTTGTGTAAAACCACAGATGGAGCAGACAGTACAAACAGTAATGACATCAATTGATACCAATTCTGCATATATATATCAACCATATACTGGAGAGCAGTATCCTGCCACGCAGATGGAAAAGATATTTTCACCTTATGAGATGCTATATGCGGTCAATGCATGGGTTTCCGGATTACATCCGGCATTGCTGATAAAGGTAATACTTCCATTATTCATTTTACCATTTTTTATGTGCTGTTATTGGGAAATTGGAAAGTTCTTTTTTAAGCAGGAAAAAATGCAGGCAGTATTTTTAATAATTGTAGAAATTATCTATTATGTACCAATATATACAGCGGTAGAAACTCCGGTGACAGGCATATTCCGAAGCTGTTGGAATGGTAGTGTAATGTTGGAATGCTGCATTCTTCCATATGTGTTTTTACAAGTGATGCGTATGTTAAATTTCATGTATGGAGGAGAAAAAAATAAAGTATCCGATTGTGTAAAACATCCGGTTATGATGCAGGCAGTATTATTTATTATTTTATATCCGGCGGCACAATTGTTACATCACAAAGGCTGGTTTTATGTGTTCCTGATGATGTTGCTGATGATTCTTGTCTGGTTTGTAAGGAAGGGGTATAAATATGTCCGGGTTGTGGGAAGACATTAAAAATGCATATTTTTCTTACAATGGGATGGGAACAAATGTTTTTTTCCTTTTTGTTGCAATATTTTATTTCTTGATTATAAATAAAAAAAGACAAAGAAATTTGTTAATATATGAGATTTTTGGTATACTTTTTCTGGTGACGCCGGGGATTGCAAATGGCATACTAAATATGAGCGGTCAGAAGACAGATCATTGGATGGTCTATGGAATACTAAACATAGTATCGGTTGTTGGAGTTGCAATGACAGACTATTTGATAAACATACCATCTAAGAAAGAAAAAATAATTGTCATAGTGATATATATTTTACTGATTCAGGCAGGGATGGGATTAAATTATACGTCGCAGCATTTGGAATTTATCACAAACAGTTATAAAATATCAAATGAAGTCATGGAGATCGCTGAACAGTTGGAATTTGTAGAAAAACCAAGAGTTCTTGCACCGGAAGAGGTGGCAGGTGAGCTTCGGGAATATGATACCAGGTTTGCTGTTATTTATGGTGAAGGTTTATCTTTTACCCAGGAGAATCTGGAACAGCTGCAGATAGAAACAGAATCCTATGGCTGCAATTGTCTGGTTATTAATTCTGAGTATGACAATATTGAATTTTTTAATAGCATTGGATTTAGTAAAATTTATAATACAGAACATTATGAAGTATATGCAAAATAATTTATAGAGAAAAGTGGCGAACTTATGAAAAACTTAGATAAAACATTATGGATCAAAAGAATATTTATGGTGCTGATGGATATTTGCATTGTAATATTGACAAGCATCACGGCATTGATTGTAAGATTCGAATTTAGTCTTTCGGCTGTACCAAAGTATTATATTGGCGTTGTATGGAGTTCATTGCCGGCAACGTTAGTGATCGCGATTATTGTATTTTATGTATTTCGTTTGTATAGCAGCCTTTGGGTATATGCAGGGGTAACCGAATTATTGTATCTTGCAGCAGCATGTATTGTAGATACGCTACTCAATACAGTGACGATTCTTCTGAATTACAGAGATCAAGAGTATCCGCTGCCTAGAAGCTGGTATTTTATTTATGGAACACTATTATTGGCATTTATGTTTATCAGCCGCTATTCCTACCGTGCAGTCAGAACTTTTTTTGGAAAAAAAGTGGATGAGAAGAATCTTAAGAGAGTGCTTGTAGTAGGTGCCGGAGAAGCAGGAAATTCTATTATCAAAGAAATTTCCGGCAGTCGTTTTGTGAATATGCATATTGTAGGTTTTGTGGATGATGATAAAAGCAAAATCGGAAAATATATGCATGGCGTCAAAGTGCTTGGAGATAGAAATGATATCATAGAAATTGCAAATGAGTATCTTGTAGATGAGATTATTATTGCAATTCCGACAGCGAGTGCAAAAGAGACAAAGGCAATTTTAGATATTTGTAAACAGACCGGCTGTGAATTAAAACGTTTACCTGGTATGTATCAGTTGGTAAATGGGGATGTCAGTATCAGCAAATTAAAAGATGTTGATGTAAATGATCTTTTGGGACGTGATCCGATCACGGTTGATCTTGATTCTATTATGGGATATGTTTCTGATAAGGTAGTTATGGTTACAGGTGGAGGTGGTTCGATTGGCAGCGAGTTATGCCGCCAGATTGCATCACACAATCCAAAACAGTTAGTGATCGTTGATATTTATGAAAATACTACATACGATATTCAGCAGGAATTAAAGAGAAATTATCCTGAACTCGATCTGGTTGTATTGATTGCTTCCGTAAGAAATACAAAGCGCATGGATCTGATTTTTGATAAATATCGTCCGGAGATCGTATATCATGCGGCAGCGCATAAACATGTACCGTTGATGGAAGACAGCCCGAATGAAGCAGTAAAAAATAATGTTTTAGGAACATGGAAAGTGGTTCAGGCCGCAGATAAATACAATGTAAAACGTTTTGTCATGATTTCTACAGATAAGGCAGTAAACCCAACGAATATTATGGGCGCTACCAAGAGAATCTGTGAGATGATTATTCAGACATACAATAATCGTTCTAAGACAGAATATGTAGCGGTTCGATTTGGCAATGTACTTGGAAGCAACGGAAGTGTGATTCCTTTATTTAAGAAGCAGATTGAGGCAGGGGGGCCGGTTACTGTTACGCATCCGGATATTATCCGTTATTTTATGACAATACCGGAAGCAGTATCTCTTGTGTTACAGGCAGGAGCCTATGCAAAAGGGGGAGAAATCTTTGTTCTGGATATGGGAGAACCGGTTAAGATTGTAGATCTTGCAAGAAACCTGATACTTCTTTCAGGACATAAACCTGACGAGGACATCCAGATCGTATTTACAGGATTAAGACCAGGCGAAAAATTGTATGAAGAGATGCTCATGAAAGAAGAAGGCATGCAGGAAACAGCCAATAAATTAATTCATATTGGCAAACCAATACAGATGGATGAAGAGAAGTTTTTAAAACAGTTAGAAGAAATCAAAGAGCATGTGGTAGAAGAACCGGATGATATACGGGAATGGGTGCAGAAGATGGTGCCAACATACTCTATTCAGAATCGGTAATATAAGCGTATAGATTTAAACGATGATTTAAAATAATTTTGCTCAATATATGAAAACAGGTATGATATATGGAAAAAATATGGGAACTAATACTGATTCTTGCACTAGTTGGAATGATGTTTATCTTACAACTCGATCATAAGAATAATATGGAAAAATCGCAGGAAAAGCAGGATGAAGAAACAGGAAAGCAGAAGGATGAAAAAGATAAAACAGATATTGCAGAAGCAAAAAAAGTATCTTAGAGATTTGTTTGTTATCCTAGGGATAATTATGTTCGCTTTTTTGGCAGAACATATTTTATTACAATGGAATTCGTTTAAGAGCGAGAAATTTGAGCAGACTTATTCTTTAGACAGAGCGGATGAGATTACAAATAAATGGGGGCAGCGAACCTATAGCTTTAATCTTGATGGAAGGTATATCAGTTCTGCTTATTTGAATTTCCAAAGTGATACAGATATCGAATCAGAAGTTAGTATCATATATTTTGATGGTTATGGAAATAAAGAGGAAAAAGAATTAACAGATACGGCTTCTCATTTATTGGGAAAATCTGCAATACCTGTTAATGCCAGAGTTCAGCAATTTAGTATTAAAATTTCCTATGCAGATGCAGAGGTATGCGACTCTGTTCAGTTTGTAAATCAGATAGTATTCCATTGGGCAAGATTTCTGCTTCTTGTATTTGGATTATCATTAGGATATATGTTTGTATTCCATGGAGATTTCTGGGGGAAGAAGCCAGAATGGATGTATGCAGTCATTTCTATAGCATTGGGAACAGTGATTATTTTGTCAGCACATCATTCCTTTGACTCGTGGGATGAACAGATCCATTTCCATACGGCCTACACGGATTCCTGGTTAGGAAACATGGTCGCCTATACGAATCCGGCGATGGCAAATGCAGAGATGAGAGTTCCTACAGGCGATACTGTTGAGGAAGAACAATGGATTGGGCAGTGGCTCAATAGTGTAAAAGATGAAGTGGTCTTAACATCAGAAAAAGGAAGATTTATCAAATATAATGAAAGAGCCTATCTGCCACAAATATTAGGACTTAAATTAGGAAGAACGCTGGGACTGTCTTATGTAGTAACAGTATTTTTGGGAAAGTTTTTTAATTTACTGTTTTGTACAGCTGTTGTTGCATGTGCAATTCGTTTCAGCAAATATGGAAAACGTACATTGATGTGTGTGGGATTGCTGCCAACAACGATATTTCTTTTTTCGTCATTTACATATGATGCATTTGTGATAGCATTTTTAATGCTGGGCATAGCATTGTTTGTAACAGAGTATCTGAGTGAAGAAAAAATTAAAACAAAACGCACGATGTTATCTATTTTTGCTATGATCGTGGGATGCTTTTCAAAGGCGGTCTATATTCCATTTTTGGCATTATATTGGCTTATGCCGAAAGACAAGTTTTATAGCAGGAGACAAAAGAATCTGTTTAAAGCAGGAATTTTTGTCTTATTAATATTAATGTTTGCGTCCTTTATACTGCCGTTAATAGGTAATGTTACAAGCGGAGCAGAGGTAGGAGATTACCGTGGAGGAGATACGAGCCAGACAAGTCAGTTATCTATGATTTTGGGATATCCGTTGACGTATACAGGAGTTTTGTTGAAATCACTTGGAACAACGTTTGCATCTTATTTTATTGGTTCCAAAGTGCTTGCAAATTTTGCATACCGTGGAATCTATGATGGAATAGGATATTTTGTAGTACTGCTTACGATGTTGTTTACATTTGTGACCGATTTTGGAATGACAGAAAAAACATATGATGCACAGATGAAAAGAAAAATATTGATGATGAAAATATGGAATGCAGTATTAATATTTGGAACAGCATGTCTGGTCTGGACGGCATTATACCTGGATTTTACACCGGTAGGGTCGATGGTAATTAACGGAGTATCACCAAGATATTATTTGCCGCTGATCTTTCCACTGAGTCTCATTTTTATAAACCAAAAAGTGAGATGCAGCATGAAATTAGAGAATTATCAGAGTCTTATAGCGTTTTTAATGCTGATAGGCACAGGTATATCTATTTATTGTCTGATGCTTGCATAAATTGCAGATACATGAAAGGAATCAAAAAGATGAAACAGTTTACAATTTCACAGAAAATTTATATGGGAGTGAAAAGGGTAATTGACATTTTATTATCTGCTCTGGCATTAATTCTGTTATTCTGGTTGTTTTTGATTTTATGCATTGCGATTAAAATTGATAGTAGAGGACCAATCCTTTTTAAACAGAAAAGGGTTGGAATCCATAAGACACACTTTATGATCTACAAATTCAGAACTATGAGAATTGATACGCCAAAGGATATGCCAACCCATATGCTGGCTGATCCGGAACAGTATATTACAAGAGTAGGGAAAATTTTAAGAAAAAGCAGTCTGGATGAATTGCCGCAGATCATCAATATTCTTATGGGAAAGATGAGTATTGTCGGACCAAGACCAGCTTTGTGGAATCAGTATGATTTGATAGAGGAACGGGATAAGTATGGTGCGAATGATGTAATGCCGGGACTGACCGGATGGGCGCAGATCAACGGACGTGATGAGTTGGAGATAGATGTAAAGGCAAAACTGGATGGTGAGTATGTGAAAAAATTTGGATTCATAATGGATCTGAAGTGCTTTTTTGGAACGATCACAGCAGTCTTGTCACACAAAGGTGTTGTGGAAGGTGGAACCGGAGAAATGCATAAATAGCTAATAGCAGCGGATAAAAAGACATGCTGGATTATTCGAGGGAAAATAATGGGAAAACAGATTTTGATAACCGGAACCAACAGTTATGTTGGAACCTCATTCAAACAGTATATAGAGAAAAAAAATGGAAACATGCCGTCGGAAGACCGATGGCATGTTACATTTGTTTCTGTGAGAAATTCAGAGTGGAAGAAAATGGATTTTTCAAAATATGATACGATTCTCCATGTGGCTGCAATTGTACATCAGAAAGAACAGCCGGAAATGGAGGAACTCTATTATGCAGTTAATACAAAATTGACAGAAGAACTTGCGGATAAGGCAAAGGCTGAGAGGGTTCGTCAGTTCGTTTTTTTAAGTACGATGAGTGTTTATGGAATGACAATGGGACAGATTACAGAAGAAACAGAATGTACACCGATTACTTTTTATGGAAAAAGCAAGCTTGCCGCAGAACGGTACTTATGTGAGCAAAGAAGTGATACATTCAAAGTAGCGGTTATCAGACCTCCAATGATTTATGGGAAAGCTTGTACCGGAAATTATGCTTCATTGGAGAAGCTGGCGGGCAAGATACCTGTTTTTCCGAGAGTGAGCAATGAGAGAAGCATGATATACATCGAGAATTTGTGCGAGTTCTTATATCGGATTATAAGAGGAGATGCAGATGGCAACTATTGCCCACAAAACAGCCAATATGTGAATACATCAGATATGGTAGCACGGATCGCCGAAAGCTATGGAAGAAGTATATGGCTCGTTCCGGGATTCGAATGGATCATCGGTAAGCTTGCCGGAAGAGTTAACATATTCTCAAAGGTTTTTGGCAGCCTGACTTATGACCGGAAACTATCATTTCCGGAAGAAGTGGGAGAGTATGAAGTGGTGGATTTTCTGGAGAGTATAAAAAAATCTAAGGAGTCATTATGAAAAGAATAGGTGCTGTGATTGTAACACTAATATTTTTTATTGTGCTGGCGTATAATGCGTACTATGCTCCATTGCCAGATATTAAGGTAAGTAATACAGAGACGGTTATCATTCCGGGAGTGGAAAAAGAATACACTTTTTTGTTTTTAACAGATATGCATATGGCTATTAAAACGAAACAAGATCTGGGCGCTTCTCTGGGTGATGCAGATGAAAGAATGAAGGCGTTTGTCAATGAGGAAGGAATACTTTCGTCTACACAGTTTACAGAATGGATTACCTATGCCAACCGCTTGAAGCCGGAAGGTGTATTAATGTGTGGCGATATGATAGATTATTATTCGCAGGAAAATGTTGAATTTTTAGCTGACAATCTTCAAAAATTAAATGTTCCTTATTTGTACGTGTTGGGAAATCATGAGATGTATTCACCGTGGAATGAAACGATTGCAGAAGATGCGGAGATATATCATTTGTTCAGAGAGAATAACACAGCATTTCAAGCATGGGAATTTCCGGAGTTTACAATATGTGCAGTAGATAATCAATCATATCAGGTAGCACCTGAGGCACTGGATGCAATGCAAAAGGAGATAGAAAAGGGTAAGCCAATTATTTTGCTGGCACATGTTCCATTTTACACATCACAGATAGAAACTTTAAAGGAAGCTTCTATTAATACATGGGGAGTGCCACTGATTATCGGTGAGGGAGCAAGAGATACTACAGAGGTTACAAGAAAATTCATGAAAATGGCATTTTCAGATGAAAGCCCTGTAGTGGCAGTTTTTACAGGAGATAATCATTTTTATTATAAGGGAATGCTTACTGATAAAATAGAAGAATGCGTGATAGATCCAAGCTTTGCAGGAAACGGCACTATTATTAAAATTAAAGCGAAGGAGTAATAGTTTTAAAATATGAGTAAAATATCCGTATTGATGTCTGTTTATAAAAAAGAAAATCCAGAATATTTAAGAGCGTCCTTAGAAAGTATATTAGTTCAGACGAGGACCGCAGATGAAATTCTTCTGATCGAAGATGGACCTCTGACACAGGAATTATATCAGGTAGTGGCGGAGTATCAGAAAAAATGTGATTATCTCCATGTGCATGCCATGGAACAGAATGTTCAGCTTGGTCGTGCACTGGCAAAAGGAGTGGAATTATGCCAATATGATCTGATCGCAAGAATGGATACAGATGATATTGCGATGCCGGATCGATTAGAGAAAGAGGAGGCATATATGGAAGCACATCCTGAAGTGGATGTGGTAGGTGGTGCTATCCGGGAATTTAATGATGAAGGAACCATAGACCGCGTCAAGAATATGCCAAAGACTCAGGAAGAAATTTTAGAGTATGTGAAAGTGCGTAATCCATTAAATCACATGACAGTTATGTATAGGAAAGATTCTATTTTAAAAGCAGGAAATTATAAACATTTTCCATTTCTGGAGGACTATTCTCTATGGAGCAGGATGTTGTCACAGGGATATCAGTTCCGGAACATGGAAGATATACTTGTCCGGGCGAGAACAAGCATGGGATTAGTAAAGCGAAGAAGTGGATGGGCTTATTACAAGGATTTTCAAAAGCTTAGAAAACAGCAGCACGAGCTGGGAATTACAAATACGTTTGAATATATAAAGGCGCAGGTTGGAACTTTTGTTGTACTCATGATGCCGGGGTGGATGAAGGAGTACTCATATAAGAGATTTTTGCGCAAATCTGAATAACTAAGAAAAAATTCATAGAAAAATTCTTTTGTGTAAAGAAAATTATGCTATAAATGCTTAAAGGGTAAGGCATAAATGGAGGAAAAAAATCATGCGTGAAGCCCGTGTGCTGGAGATCATTGGGAAACGCCCGGTAGGAGGTGTAGGGACAGTGATGCTCAATTATCAGAGACATATGAATATGGAACGCGTCCAGATGGATTATCTGATTTTCGGAGAGCAGGAAGAGACGTTCGATAAAGAAGTGAAAAAACTTGGTTCCAGAGTTTATACCTATCCGGCACTGTCCGGCAGACAGATGGGACAGACAAAGAAATATTTTGAGCAGTTTTTTTCAGAACATCACAGAGAATATGATATTGTTCATCTCCATGCACCCTATATTGCTTTTTTATGTCTGCCGGTTGCTGCAAAGTATGGAATCAGTCATCGAATTGTACATAGCCATGCAACTGTATATGCGGAGAGTAAAGGAAAAGCGGTGCGGAATAGAATGCTTTGGAGTATATCTCAAAAGTACATTACCGATCGGATCGGATGCTCGCAGGCAGCAGGAGCGTTCCTTTTTGGCAAAAAAGATTATACTGTGTTGAAAAATGCGATCTGCTGTGAAGAATATGCTTATAACGAGGCGACAAGAAGCAAGATCAGAACACAGTATCAGGCAGAAGATAAACTGGTTATTGGAAATGTAGGCCGGTTCAGTCAGCAGAAAAACCAGATGTATCTGGTAGATATTTTTTCGGAGATACGAAAAATCCACAAAGACAGTGTATTATGGCTGGTGGGAGATGGCGAACTTCGACCACAGATTGTGGAGAAAATAAAACAACTTGGGTTGATAAATTCAGTAAAAATATTTGGAATGGTGGATAACACAGGAGAGTTATATCAGGCAATGGATGTCATGGTCATGCCATCTTTATTCGAAGGGCTGCCAATGACTGGTGTAGAAGCACAGGCATGCGGTCTGCCATGTGTGTTTTCTGATACGATCACCAGAGAAGTGGATGTGATGGGCAGTCCATTCCTGTCGCTGGAGGAAAGTAAGGCAGAATGGGCGAAGACAGCGGTAAGAGCGGCAGGACGCTATAAAGACAACGGAAAGGCAAGACGAAGTTTTGGAAAAGAGCTTGCAGAACATGGATTTGATATCCGTGTGGAGGCGGAACGATTAGAAGAAATGTATGTTGGAATGATGTGAGACATACAGAATATAAAAGGCATAAATATGAGGAAATAATATATGACAAAGAAAATGTTTCAGATTTCCAGAATATTGATGGTTGTGCTTACGATTGGTGTGTGCCTGACTTTATTGTTAGATGGACGTGTCATGATATTGGATAAGCATATCTATCTTAGATGTATGTTGGAATTTGCCAGCTTGACATTATTTTTAATAATTTCCAGATTATATGAAGCAAAAAGAAAGATATTTAGCACAGGATATTTATTCCTGATGATCAATGCTTTTATAAACGGAACCATATGTCCCTGCTATTACACGGACAGCCGTTTGCTCAGAGATGAGCGGGATAATTATTATATGCCCAATGATCATTTCATGATTTATATGAAGGTGTATTTTATATTAATGTCTATTATTCTGGTTTATTTGTTGTGTTTAAAGCATACAACTAATGAGATAAAAAGGTATGATTTTATAGAATATAAGGACACAGATGATTTTGCTATACTTGCAGGCAGTGTTCTGTTGGCACTTCCGGTCATGGAAATGACAGGGACAAGTGGCGTTATGTTAATGACACCGGTTTTGTGTTATTTCTTTGGCAGACTGATGTATTCGAAATTCAGTTTATCTCAGAGTATATTTTGCTTTGTTGGATTGTTGCTTGGAATATATGGAATTTATCGGATTTTAGATCAGAGATATCTGGTAATTCAGTATGCAATGCCAGTAATATTAGTGTTCTTAGTGTTTGTAGCAGTGAATGATGATAGAAGAAAAGGAAAGAAAGTTGTTCCTTTAATGATACTTGGAATTATTGCAGTGCTGCTTTATGGTATGCTGTCTGAAATTGTAAAGTTAAATCGTTATTGGAATGGAAATTATAATCTATTATATGAATTGACAAATTTCCAGAGTTACATTGATTTTGGTGCTAATCAGTTTTATCGAATTTTTGGTATCTGGACAGAACTAGGCGGTAATATCATAGATTTTGTCCATAAAAATGGATTCTTCTATGGTATTACCTATGTGAAATTTCTGGCACCGTATTTTGGATTTGAATATGTTAGTCTGCCTGCCATATCAGCAAGGTACATTCAGGCATCTTATGCACAGCCCGGCTTGATTGCAGAAGGATATGCAAATTTTGGAATTATTGGATCGGTTGTAAATATGTTGATTCCATTTCTGCTGGCAGAGTACTTTTTAAATTTATTTTTAAAAAAACGAGATGGATTGTCAATTTGTCTGATGACAATTCCGTTTGTGAAGATACTTTTGGATGGAGGAACTATTAATTCCATTATTGTGGGGATTGGAATTTGTATTTTACCATTTAGTATTTATTTACTGTTGAAAATTTTTAATATAAATGTAAAGACTGTTGAAAATATCAGAATCAGAGTATTTAGGAAGAAAAAGAGACAACTGCAAGGACGGAAGAGCAATGGAGAAAATAACAGTAATCATTCCAGTATATAATGTAGCATCTTTTCTGGAACGGGCATTAAAAAGCATAACATGTCAGACATACACGAATCTGCAGATTCTGTTAATTGATGACGGCTCAACGGATGAAAGCGGAAAAATCTGTGATGACTGGGTGAAAAAAGATAGCAGAATACAGTGTGTCCATCAGGAGAATGCAGGTGTATCTGTTGCGAGAAATCATGGACTGGATCTTGCAGTTGGGGAGTACATCATGTTTATAGATGCCGATGACTGGGTAGAACCTGAAATGATAGAAAGTTTGCATGAACTGATTCTTAAGCATCAGGCAGGTGTAAGTGCCTGCAGATATGTGGAGTCTCATCAGACAGAATTTCTGAGCAGGGATGAAAAAAAAGATGGACAGGTTACCATTGCGGAAGGTCAGGTGGAAGCAGGAATTCAGCTATTGTTACCATGGTCTGTATATTGTAAATTATATAGAGCAGATTTATTACATAATATTCGATTAAAGAAATACAAAATAGCGGAAGACCTGTTGTTTAATACAGACATTATCTGTGAAGGTAAGCTCGATAAAGTAGTGTTTATCGATATTCCGTATTACCATTATTTTATCAGGGATGACAGTGCAATCCGCCAGGAATACCAGAAAAAGTATATAGATGGTGTGAAGGTAGAAGAAAACTGCTATGACAGACTGATTCAGATCTCGCCACGTTTTGGTGATATTAATATTGTCGGTTGTTCTGTCAGTATGCTGTTTGAGCGTATAGCAGAGTTGTCACATGCGGAACGAAAAAAGATACAGGAAGATTTCAGATGGTGCAAGAAAAATGCCAAAGAATATAAAAAGGCATTATTGAATGTATCAGATAGACACAGAAAAATATCTGGAGTGCTGAAAGTATATGTACCAGATTTATATCTATGGACATTGATTATACGGAAAAGGAAGAATAAATGAGCAGAGAAGACGAATTGATATCAGTTGTTGTACCGGTATATCATGTGGAAACATATATAGAACGCTGCGTGGAATCCTTATTGCAGCAGACATATTCCAATCTGGAAATTATTCTCGTAGATGATGGCGGAGATGACAGATGTCCCCAGATATGTGATGAGTATGCGAAAAAAGATGCAAGAATAAAAGTGATTCACAAGAAAAACGGAGGTCTTTCTGACGCCAGAAATGCAGGTATGAGAGCAGCTTCGGGAAAATATCTTGCGTATATTGACAGTGATGATTATATTCAGCCGGATACTTACGAGAAAATGATATATGCTCTGAAAAAAGAGAATGCTGATATTGCAGTATGCAATTATGAAGCTGTGACAGACCAGGGGCAGAGTATTACCGAGAAGAACCAGAAAATGGATATTAAGGACAGAACCTATTCCTCACAAGAGGCAATCAGTAATCTCTGCGGACCGAATTATCATTATTGGGTGACTGCCTGGAATCGATTATATAAGATAAAGATTGCAAGAGAGATCAGCTTTCCGGTCGGAAAAATACATGAAGACGAATTTACTGCACATTTATTTTATGATAAAGCAGAAAAAATTGTGGGAATCTCGGAGCCGTTGTATAAATATGTGATTCGCGAGAACAGTATTATGACAAAGAAATACAGCGTGAAGAATCTGGTATATGTGGAAGCAGTGAATAACAGAATAGAATATTGCATGGAACATGGACTGGAAGAAGTTGGGCAGGCGTTCTTACGGTGGATGTCGCGTTATCTTATGAATGTATATGATAAACTTGATATAAAAGATAAAGAGGTCAGACAGACCTATGATAAATATGTGGAGATGTATCTGAAATTATATCATTCCATCAAGGAGAAACATAAATTGGATACGAAAACAAAAGCAGCAACATTTATGCTGGTTCATACTCCAAAACTGGCAAGTTATATATCAAGGAAAATTTTGAAGTAAAAGGAAAACGGAGAAGCATATGAAAAAAATATGTCTTGTTGTAGGAAATACATTGCCTGTACCGGCAGTGATGGGGGGAGCTGTTGAAGAACTTATCACAATGCTGCTTGATCAGAATGAAATAGAGCAGAAAGCAGAATTTATTATTTTCTCAAGAGAGAATAAAAAGGCAGAAAGGGAAGCAAAAAAGTATAAGTATTCCAGAATTATTTATATTCCAGACGATACTGTTCTGGATAAGGTAAATAACAGAATCAGAAGATATGCTTCCAGTGTGCTGAAACCAGGAACCTTGTTGGATTCCGGATATTATCGCAAAATTTACCATATTCTGAGGAATATCAAATGTGATGCAATCGTCTGTGAGGGTGGTCTTTATCATGAATTTCGTCAGTTCGCAAAGAAATTTGGAAAAGAGAAAACTTATCTGCACATTCATCATCATGTAATGGCAGATCCTGAATATGATGAAATCTTTGGAAATATTATTGCGGTCAGTGAATTTGCAAAAAAAGAATGGCTGCGTACTACAAAACAGAAAAAAACGGGTGCGCATGTTGTTTATAACTGTGTGAATGAGGCAAAATTTAATAAAAAAATAACAGTTGAGCAGCGAAATAAGCTTAGAGCACAGTTAGGTCTGAAGGAAGATGACTTTGTAGTTTTATATTGTGGAAGAATACAGGAAGTAAAGGGAGTCCGGGAATTATTACGGGCATTTGCAGGGATAAAAGAGCATAATTGCAGGCTATTGATCATTGGAAATGCTGATTTCGCAGTAAATACGACGACACCTTTTTTAAAGGAAGTAGAAGAATTGGTGCAACAAGATACTGACAGAATCAGATTTACCGGATATATTGAGAACGCAGAATTATATCAGTATTATCAATGTGCAGATATGCAGGTCGTTCCATCTATGTGGGAAGAGGCTGCCGGACTGGTAGCGATTGAGGGAATGTTATCAGGACTTCCATTAGTCGTAACAAAATCTGGCGGATTAGTGGAGTATGCACCAAAAGAAGTTGCCATGCAGATAGAAAGAAACGGAATTGTAGAGAATCTCAAAATGGCAATTGAAACGGTTATGGACAATCCGGTTGAACGAAGAAAAATGAGTGAAGCATCTGAGAAGCGAGCAAAAGATTTTACCAGAAGCAGATTTTATAACAGCTATCTGAAAGTATTCGAATAGAATACAGGAGAGGAATGGATAACTATGAAAGTTGGTATTTTAACATTTCATAATGCGCACAATTATGGAGCGTCTTTACAGGCATATGCGTTAAAAATGTGCATACAGCAGATGGGGCATGATGTGACAATTGTTAATTATCGGAATCCGAAAATAGAAGGACAGTATCCCCAAAAATTAAGACCAAAATTTACAAAAAAAATTTTGAATCCGAAAAACTGGAAGCAGTTTGTCTATGATACAATTCGTGGAATTTATGGACAGAAGGCATGGAACCGTCAATGGAAAGCATTTGATCAATTTATCACGGAAGAATTACTAGACAATGACAGGCGGTTAATAGGAGTAGATGGGTTTGAGTGTCTGCATAAAGATGCTTATATTCTGGGAAGCGATCAGATTTGGTCAAGTTTTTTGACGGGAAAATTGGATCCTGTCTATTTTGGTGAGTTTAAGAAAAAGGAAAGAATTATTTCCTATGCGGCAAGCCTTGCAAATGGTAAAATAGCAGAGAGTGAGGAAGCTGCATTTGTGAAACTGTTGAAGAATGTAGACGCAATTTCTGTTCGGGAAGAAAAACTGGCAGAGCAGTTACGACAATTGACAGGAAGAGAAGTGTCAACGGTTGTAGATCCGACATTATTACTTAAGGCAGCTGATTATGAGAAAATTATGACAACAGAGAGGAAACTTCCAGATGGTAAACTTCCAACAGAGGAAAAATATGTATTCGCATATTTTGTAGTTGAGGAAAAGGCTGTGGAAGAATGTGCGAAGAAAGTTGCCAGAAAGCTGGGATTGCAGTTGATAGAACTGCATTATTATCATATGCCAGAGAATAGTGAAGCGAATCAGTTTGCAGATTTTGGACCAGCAGATTTTCTGGCCTATATAAAGAATGCGGAAATGGTCATCACTAATTCATTTCACGGAACTGTATTTTCAGTTATATATAGAAGACCATTCTACAGTGTATATAAGAAAAATGGCAGGGTAGATAATTTACTGAAATTTCTTCAGATATCAGAAAAACACGTATCCAGCGCGGAAGAAATCGACGAGATAACAGAGATTGATTACGAGGATGTGCATAAGAGACTGGCGGAGTACAGAGAATCATCCTTACAGTTCTTACGAGAAAATTTGAAATGAGGACAAGACAATGGTTTTCAATTTTGAGCAAAAACCAGGACAGACGTTAGAAAAAAAATGTATACAGGAACAGATTACGCCAAGAGTATCTATTGTTACGCCGTATTATAATTCGGGTCGGAATTTTGAAGAAACTTATCGATGCGTTATAAATCAGACAATGTGGGAATTTGAGTGGATTATTATGGATGATGGAAGCTCCAGAAAAGAGGATATTGAATTGTTAGAGCGTCTGGGAGAATCAGATACCAGAATCCATGTGTTTCACCAGAAAAACGGAGGTCAGTCTAAGGCAAAAAATGAGGCTGTGAAGAAGACGATGACAGACATTGTTGTGTTTTTAGATGCAGATGATCTCGTGGAACCATTTTATATAGAATATCTTTACAAGGCTTTGCAGGAAGAACCCAATGCCGGATGGAGCTATATGGATCTGGTAGGCTTTGGAAGTGAGCAATATGTATGGTGCAAGAAGTTTTCGGCAGGTAGAATGACATTTAATAATATTCTTGTCAATGCAGCAGCATTTCGTAAGGAACAGTTTCTTGCAGTTGGTGGCTTTTCTGAGATTGCAAAGCACTATGATGAGGACTGGGCGTTATATCTGAAATTGATGAGTAAAGGTGTATATCCGGTACATGTTCCAATGATTGGTTTCTGGTATCGTAGAAGTGCAACTGGTATGCGGAAAACCGTAAGAAATAATGTTTCTATGAGAGAAAAATCGGACCGGTATATTGCAGAACTTGCAAAGCATGTAGATATCAGTCTTAGAGAGAAAATCTATAAAGGAACTCTTCCAGATTGTGCCATCAAGAGCGAATACAGCAGAAGTGACAGTATGATCGCAAAAATGTGTACAAACAGCGGAGGACTCAAGCTGGTAAAATGGGTATATGGAAAAAGAGGTTAAATTGACTTCTATATAGATATAAACTATACTGAAAAGACAGCAATGCAGAGAAAGGTAATTGTTTATGAGTGACAATAGGAAAGAAAATAAAAAAGAAATAGATCTGGAATTAAAAGATATTCTGCTTGAATTTTTGCGTAGATGGAAAATAATCGTTTTATTTTCGATTATTTTTGGACTCGTATTCGGTGCAATGAGATATCGGAAAGACTATGCAGCAGCACATACACCAGCACCGGAAGTAAAGAATACAACTTTGGAAGATGCATATGCAGATCTGGACAAAGATCAATATGAGCGTGTAATCCTTGCTGTTTCATTGAAGGCTGCAATAGATTCCAAAAGTCTTTATATGAATGAATCAGTGTTGATGAACATTAATGCACATGCAGAGGATGCCGTGATTTTACAGTACTCAGTAGAAGGAGCTGAAGCGGAAAACATTGTAAATAGTTATGTTAATTATATTAACAGTGGAAGTATTGTTTCTGATATTAATAAAGAGGGAGTTCATGTAGCAGAGGGTTATCTGTCAGAATTGATAGAAGTTCTTCCAAATCAGACAGAGGATGCAATGAAAAACTTTACAGTGAAAGTAATGAATTCTGATGCTGAAAGCGTTGGGTTATTGGCGGATGCCGTGAATGATCAATTAACGACATATGCTGCAAAATTAAATGAGAATAATCAAACGCATATTCTCAATCTGGATAGTAGAAAACAGGTTCAGATTATAGATGAGGCACTGGCAGAAAAACAGGATGCATATGCACAGGAGACAGAAGATCAGCAGAATAAACTTGCATCAATTAAGGCCGATATGAATGCAAATCAGCTTCGTGTATATCTGGATATGGAGAAAGACATTTTTATCTGGGGAGATGACGAAGAGGAACAGACAGAAACAGCAGAAGATAGCGTTTCAGGTACAGAGGTTGTAAAAGTATCAATTAATAAGAAACAGATTATGATCGGTGCAGTGGCAGGCGCAGCAATTGCAGTTGTGTATATTTTCCTGGCATACCTTCTTAGCACACGTATACGTACGAAGGATGAAGTTGAGAGCATTTATCAGACAAGGCTATTAGGAACAGTCAGAAAAGAGGAAAAAGATCACCCAATCGAGAAGTTTGTATGGAAATTAGAGAACTTTGGACATAAGAAGCTTTTATATGAACAGCAGGTTCAGATGTTAATTTCCAATATCTATATAGCATGCAGGGATAGAAAGACAGATAGTATATATCTGTCAGGCAGTATTTTAGAAACTGTAGACAAAGATTTATTAACGATGTTGGAAGCGGGGTTGAAACAGAAAAATATTCACGTTGTCTTTGGAGATGCGATAAACTACAATGCAGAAGAACTCCTTCGTGCAGCAGAGGTGGGATCCGTTATCTTCATTGAGAGAAGAAGAAAATCATACTATTCTGAAATTTTAAGTGAGATGCAGCTTTGTGATGCAAATAATATTCAGATTCTTGGAATGATCATGTTAGAAAATTAGGGAGTTGCAGGAGAATGGATACATCCTATTTATACTCGTATAATGCAGAGCGTTATCAAAAACTGGCAGAGCGAAAGTTGCCATGCAGGGAGAAATTGAATACAACAGAGGTGGAACAGGGGTATCTTTTGCCAAATCGATTTGCAAAAAACCGTCTGTTTGGTTGTGGAGGAGTGCTCGATGCGGAAAAAAATTATGTGAAAGCATCTGAAATGAATGCGTATGCAAAATATGCAGTTCCGGTCACAGCGCAAGATGAAAAAGAAATTTATCTGGGAGACGGATACACCATTGATGATAATAAAGTTGAATATCTGGACGAAGAAATAATATATCTGGGTTATATTAATAATCATTGGGGACATTTTCTGATCGATTGTTCTACCAGATTGTATTATTATCTTGAACATATGGATGAAAATCATAAGTATGCATTTCTTGTGAATGAGAATGAAGATTATCAGGCAATAGCTCCGATCAGGCGCTTTTTTGAATTATTGGGAATAGCGGAGTGTCTGATTTTCATTCATAAAGTTACCAGATGTAAGAAAGTGATTATCCCAGAGCAGGGGTATATGATTAATGCATATTATTCAAAACAGTTTCTGCATGTATTCGAAAAGGTGGCAGAGAGCGTTGATTGCAGCAGGTATCCATCTTATGAGAAAGTTTATTATTCCAGAAAGCAGTTTAAAAAGGCAAAAGGGACGGAAATAGGGGAGAATATTTTATTAGACCTCTTTTCTAAGAATGGATTTACGATTATCTCTCCGGAACAGTTGACACTGGATGAGCAGATTGCAGTCGTGCGCAATACAAAACTTTTGTGTGGAATTATTGGAACACTTGGTCATAATATGCTTTTCGCAAAGCCGGAACAACATATGATTCTGGTGAATAAGACACACAATATAAATGTTGCACAGATGGATATTAATAAGATGAAGAATCTTGATATGACATATATTGATTCATATCTGGCAGAATTTCCATCTCTGATAGGAAATGGACCTTTTCTGATTACATACAGTGAAATGCTAAATCAGTATGTAGAGAAGCATAATTGGAAGAAACCGGCAGAAGATGTGATCAGTGAAACAGTATTAAAAAGAAATTTACAAGAATATGAGGAAATGTACCGAAGCAGAAACCTTAAGAATCTGCGGTTGGTATATGAAAAGAACCCGGACAGATTTGATTATTTTGCACCGGATCATCTTTTAGAACTTGAGATGCGGTTTTATCATCTGGAACATCCTGCGACGATGAGAGAAAAAATCTTTTATCAGTATAATCGGGTAAAGAGAGCGTTTCGTAGAATCGTGAAACGATAATGGAGCATATACGGAATGATTATGATCATAAAGGCGATAGGAGTCCTGTTTTTAGATATAGCCATATATTATGTAATAGGTACTGCTATCACAGAGAGATTTAAAAACAGAATAAAAAGGAATGTAGCATTTCACATAATTATAGGGTTTATTGTATACCAGATTATTTTTCAGGTTTGTGCGATTCCCTTCATTTGGTTGAAGCGGAGTCTGACAGAATTAACATTTGTATGGACTGCATTGATAACAGTCATCGTAATTGTGGCGGTGGTGAAAGCAAGGAAAAGGATTCCAGAAGATTTTTGTTTTGTGAAAAAAATATTAAAAGAACACAGACTGCTTATGGGTATAACTATAATAGCAGTCCTTATCGTATGCTGGTATGCAACACTGAATGGGGAATTGAATGATGATTCTCTGTATTATATTGGTGTTGTAAATACAACTGTAACAACAGATACGATGTTTCAGTATAATGCTTATACAGGTGTTGCAATGCCGTCCCATTATTTCAGGCGTGTACTGGTAACATTTGAAATTAATGCAGCAGTTGTGTGCAGGATATTTGGGGTACATCCAATCATTATCATGAGGATATTCAGAGGAAATCTGAATGTCATATTGACAGCACTCACGATTGCATTGATAGGAACAACTGTTTTCTGTGATGAAAAAACGGTAGAAAAGTCGGCAATACTTGTCTGTGTTTCAATGGCTCTTTACTTTATAGCAGATAGTACAATGTATAGTAATGCAACATTTTTTTTGACCAGAACATATGAAGGAAAAGCTTATGCAGGAAATGCGCTCATTTATTTCATGATTTATCTGTGTATCTGCCTGATGCAGACGAAGAAAAAGACATATTTGCTGTTGATAGGATTATTAATATGGGGATGTTCTGCAATATCATCCACAGCAGCTATGGTCAGTATAGCAGGTGCAGGTACGATGCTTTTAGCTTATCTGATATCCAGAACTTTTAATACGAAAGCCAGAAAGATGTGAACAGGAAAATGATAGGAAAATTAATAAAAAAATACAAAGAAATTATCATGTATCTGATATTTGGTGTGCTTACAACTTTGGTGAACTGGTTTTGTTATGCATTTCTGACGAAGAGTGGAATGGAAATGAATATAAGTAACTGTGTCGCTTGGCTTGTTGCGGTATTATTTGCTTTTATTACAAATAAATTATTTGTATTTGAAAGTAAAAATATGGAAATGAGATTTGTATGCGGGGAACTTATAAAGTTTGTAGGTGCAAGACTTGCGACCGGAGTCGTAGAGATTCTCGGGCTGCCATTGCTCTATTATATCGGAGTGAAACAGAGTTTGTTTGGGGTGGAGGGATTTGTGGCAAAAATAGTTGTCAGTGTTGTAGTTGTTTTATTGAATTATGTATTCAGTAAACTCTTTATTTTCAGAATAAAAAAGGAAAATTAAGTTTGTATGGATGGTGTAAATAGAGTATGGAAAGTCGTACAACAGTATAATGGTCAGTCAATCATCCCTATTATTATTTTGATAGGTATTCTTTTTTGGGTAGTCAGAGAGAAAAAAAACACAAACTATCTGATCGTATATCTTGGCGTACTTCTTCTTACTTTTAATGAAGTAACCTATTATCTTATCCGGAAATTGGGAGAAGGTATGACCTATTACCGCTTTCTCTGGATGATTCCTATGGTAATTATAAGTGCGTATGTCATAATGAAACTGTTCGAAATGATAGACAGCCGGAAAAGAAAGGTTTTTGCGGCAGGCATATGTGCTTTATGTTTTGCAATGACATCGGGAATCAGCATGCAACAATTTTTTCAATTTCCGGAGAATATCTATCAAATGCCACAGAATACGGTAGACGTATGCGATATTATTGAGAAGGACAGGCAGGAGAAAAGCCCGGTTACGGTGCTTGCAGATAATTCGATTATGTATGGTATACGTGAATATAATGCGAATATCCAGAAAGTTATGGAAGGAGATGACGGATACTTATGGAATATGCTTGAAAGCAATAATTGTGATGTGAGTGGTTTCCTTGGAAAAGTAATTATCAGTCAGGCTAATATCGATTATATTGTAATTCCAAAAGGAAATAATGCCTCTGCGGCAATGCTCATGAGTGCGGGCAGCTCTTATATCGGTAACAGCCAGGACTATGCGGTTTATCGGACAAATTATGATGTGATTGCACAGACGGTATATGACAAATACTATAGTGGGGCATTTCAATCGGATATCAGTACCTACTATGATGAGGATGTGGATATACCGGAAGTGACAGATGGTGGAAGAGAGTACGTGTACTATCCAGATAATCATGTAGCTTTTGTGGATAGAGAAACACAGGAATATACACATTATTTTCAGCAAAACAAAGAAATTCAGATGGTGGAAGAGAATGAATATATTTTATGTGCTGTTGATGATAGTAAGGGTACTCTATCGCAGGATACTCTGGAAAAAATGCAGAAGATTACAGATTCAGGAAAAGAAATCATTCTTTTTTTGAAAAAACCCATATATCAGGAAAATATTCAGGCAGAAAACAGAGAGGAGATGCTTGGAGAAAACAGCAATCATACGGATGCAGTTACGGAAGCATTTATTGATTTGGTAAAAGCTGAGAATAGTCACATTGCAGCTGTTTTTTCTATGGGAATTGGTGAGTACAATAAACATATGTTGAATGATAAAATCTGGCAGTGTATTTGTGGAACAGAAGATAATAATCAGGGAACTGTAATAAGAATTCGATAAAGGATAAGTAAATTTATGGGCAATAGAAAGAAAATGGCAGTGATGAATGTATTCTCTGCAATTATGTATTATGTGGCAAATTCAATTATTGGATTCGTGAACCGTAAGGTATTTACGGTTTACTTAGGCAGCGAGCTGCTGGGATTAAATGGCCTGGTTGTCAGCGTGATCTCCATGTTGAGTCTGCTGGAGCTTGGAGTTGCAAGCTCTATCGGATACAGCCTGTACAAACCGCTGGAAGAGAAAAATTATGGCGAGGTAAAAGCCATTATGCAGCTCTTTAGCAGATTGTACCGTTATATTGGTATCGCAGTTGCAGTGATCGGACTGGTCTTAATCCCATTTTTACCGTTTTTTGTCAAGACAACGATCGATCAGAGTTACGTGGTCACAGTGTACCTGATTTTCCTGTTAGATGCAGTGTTATCTTATTTTCTTGCATACCGGCGCACGATCATCGTATCAGCACAGAAAGATTATATTAATAAAAACGCAGATACATTCCTTTATATTGTGACAGGAATCCTGCAGATCGTGATCATCTGTGTATGGAAGAACTATATCGCATCCCTGATTATCAAGCTTATATTTACTGTGCTGAATAATCTGTATCTTTACATCAAGGCAGGGAAGATGTTCCCTTACCTGAATGATAAGAATCTGCATGGCGAGATTGAAAAAGAAGTTAAGGATAAGATTGTATACAATGTAAAAGCATTATTTGTAATAAAAATTGCAAGCTATTGTGTCGTTGGTACAGATAATATCCTGTTATCAGCATTTGCCGACCTGACAGCAGTAGCCATATATTCCGGTTATACATTAATCATTGGTATTATTAACAATCTTTTTAACAGATCGTTCGGATATATTACAGCGAATATCGGAAATTATCTGATTGGGCATAATAAGGAAGATATTTATCAGTTTTACAAAAAACTGAATTTCCTGAATTATCTGATCACATCGTATACTTCCATTGCATTGCTTGTTTTATTAAATGAGTTCATTGGAAAAATATGGCTTGGGGATGATTATATATTCCCATTGGCAGCAGTGGCAGTATTGGTATTTAATAATTACCTGCGTTTTTGTACACAGGCAGCAGAGGCGTTCCGGGGTGCGGCAGGACTGTATAGCCCGAGACCATTTGTGAAGTATCTTGCACTTCTTGAAGGCGGTGTGAACCTTGTGGTATCCATTGCACTGGCGTATTTCGCAAAGCTTGCAATCTATGGGATCTTCCTTGGAACGTCTGTGAGCACGACCATATCGATCGCATCTGTTGCATGGATCAATTATCGGTTCTTGTTTGAAAAGAAACTGAAATTGTTCTATTCCAGATTTTTCTGGTATCTGCTCTGGGCAATGATCAGTGGAGCTGCCAGCATGCTGCTGTTCAAGGGACTGCATACAGGATATACCGTGGTGAATATTTTGATCGGACTTGTTGTAAGCTTTGTGGTTCCTTTCGGAGTGAATTTCCTTGTTTTTGGAAGGAGCGAAGAGTGGCAGTACTTTATTGGAATGATGAAAGGGGCGGTCGGGAAAGTTACACAGACAACCGGAAAAAAACAATAGGATAAAAAGGAAGTTATGGGATATGAAAAGGATTTTGATTACATCAGTTGGAACAGCTACAGCGGTAAACCTAATTAAATATTTTCATAAATTAGGAGATTACATTGTAGGAACAGATATTAATGCCTATGGATATACAGCTGGAAGCATGTTAGTAGATGAGTTTGTGAGGGTATCATTAGCCAATACAGAAGGATACCTAGATGAAATTCAGCAAATTATAGAGGATAAGATGATAGATATCTTTATTCCAGTCAATGATATTGAAGTGTATGTCGTAGCTTTGGGCAAAGAAAAAATTAAATGTAAATGTGTAATTCCAGAATCAAACGTAATTGAGGCTGTAAGAGATAAATATATCTGCAGCAATATATTGAGAGAAACAGGAGTGACAGTTCCGCAGATTGTGAAAGCAGATTATAAGGGGAAACGTATACTGAGAGATAGGATTGGAGTTGGAAGTAAAGGAATCCTTATGTTAGAAGAGAATGATATTACGCCACAATATAATTTGTCAGATAAATTTCTGCAGCGTTATGTAGAAGGGGAAGAGTATACGGTGGATGTTCTGACAGATCAGGAAGGAAAACCGGTTTATATTGTTCCACGCAAACGTCTTGAGGTAAAAAGCGGAGTCGCAACCAAAGTATATATTGAGAAAAATGAAAAACTGATCAGTTATGTGGAAAAAATACTTCAGAAAGTATGCCTTCCTGGTTTTTCAAATATTCAATTTATAAAAGATGAACAGGAAAACTATTGGTTTATTGAAATTAATTACAGATTTGCGGGTGCAGGGGCATCCACATTAGCAGTGAGTAAAGACTATCTGGAAACATTCAAAAAAATAGCAGATGGAAAACCTGTCAGCCTGCCACTGAACAAAGATGTGAAATGGAACAGTGTTGTGACCAGATATTATGAAGAGGTGGTTTATGAAGAGGGCATTTCTTGATCTGGATGGGACACTGTTGAACAGCAAAGAAAGGCATTGCAATGTTCTGCGGGATGTTCTCATACAATATGGTTTTGGAAACAGACAGGTGTTAGATTTTGTGGAATATAAAGCAAATGGAAAAAACACGAGACAATATCTGGAAGATGTCCATGGATTTTCAAAGGATATTGCAGACAAAATCAGTACAGCTTGGATCAATTCTATAGAAGAAGAAAAATATCTATGCCAGGACAAATGGTATGAAGATGCAGCGGTGTTTGTCGATTTCCTAAAAAACAGGGGCTACGAATGTTTTATTATAACTGCAAGAAAAAATGATGAATACGTAACAAAATTTGTCAAAGAATCATATGTTGGCGATTCTGTACAGATCATAGCAGTTTCAACTCGAAATGCAGTTTCTAATAAGATTAGCGTGATAAAAAAACTGCTCGTAGACGATAACATTATGGTAGGAGATACTGAAGTAGATTATGAGACGGGAAAAACTTTGAAAATAAGAACTTATCCTTTGAACCGTGGATTCAGGAGTAAAAATTTCTGGATGGCGAGAGAAATTCAATCTTATGATGATTTGATGTCTGTACAGAAAGCAATAGAAAAAGACTGAGGTACAGAGTATATCATTTTTTGTAAAATTGACTTATGATATGGTCTATAGTATACTTTTAAGGTGGTTTCACACAGATGGGAGATAATGATAAAATGAAAATACCTTTTGTATCATTTGAAAAAATGCATAATGAAATAAAAGATGAAGTGCTTGCAAAAATGCAGGAGATTTATGAGAAAAACTGGTTCATTCAGGGACCGGAGGTGACTGCATTTGAAGAAGAATTTGCCGCATATTGCGGAACAAAGTACTGTGTCGGATGTGGAAATGGTCTGGATGCATTGTTTCTTGCATTGAAGGCATATGGAATCAAAGAAGGTGACGAGGTGATCGTACCTTCCAATACATATATCGCAACGGCTTTGGCAGTATCGTATACTGGGGCAACACCGGTTTTTGTAGAACCGGAAGAAAAGTATTTTAATATTAATCCGAAAGAGATTGAGAATAAAATTACGGATAGAACCAAAGCGATTATGGCAGTACATTTGTATGGGCAGCCGGCAAAGATGGATGAAATCAACACGATTGCTAAAAAGTATGGACTTGTTGTTATAGAAGATGCTGCTCAGGCACATGGCGCAGAATATAAGGGAAGAAAAACCGGAGGCCTGGGATATGGAGCAGGGTTCAGTTTCTATCCGGGTAAGAATCTTGGCGCTTTGGGGGATGCAGGTGCATTTGTTACGAATGATAAAAAGCTTGCAGATAAGGTCCGGGCACTGGGAAACTATGGATCAGATTATAAATATCATCATATTTATCAGGGCAACAACTCCAGATTGGACGAACTTCAGGCAGGGGTTTTACGAATTAAGTTACGGCATCTGGATGATTGGAATGCAAATCGAATAGCTACAGCGGAAAAATATTATGAGGGTATTCAGAATCCGGAGATTATTTTGCCGGAGAAGATGGATGATGTAAAGCATGTTTATCATATCTATGGTATCAGATGTGAAAGAAGAGAAGAGTTGGAAAAATACCTCCATGAAAAGGGAATAGGAACGAATAAACATTATCCAATTCCAATGCATCTTCAGGAAGCTTATAAAGACTTGAACATGTCAAGAGGAATGTTACCAATAGCAGAAGATATCTCTGCAACAGAATTAAGCATTCCAATGTATTATGGAATGACGGATGAAGAAGTAAATTATATCATAGATGCATTGAACGCATTTAAGTAGATAATTGGAGAGTATATAGATGCAGATAGTTAAATATGTATTTCAACAGCATGGCGACGAGCGGGGACAATTAGTAGCATTAGAAGAATATAAGGATATCCCATTTGAAATCAAGAGGGTATATTATATGTATGATACTGGAGAGGGTGTGAGCAGAGGGCATCATGCACATAGATCACTGGAGCAGATACTGATCTGTATTCATGGGTCATGCAAGATATTATTAGATAATGGAGAGGAAAAAAAGATTGTTCCACTGGAAAAACCATATGAGGGACTTTACATTAAAAATAATATCTGGAGAGAGATGTATGATTTCTCCTCCGATGCAGTGCTGATGGTACTTGCATCGGATTATTACAAAGAAGAAGATTATATTAGGAATTATGAAGAGTTTCTTAAGTCTATTGAAAAGAAATAAAAAAAGGTTATGATACATAATGGCAGTGATGAGAATATCTCTGTCGTTATGTATTATATTTTTATATGAGGTAGACTTATGATGGAAAATAAACTGGTAAGTATAGTGATCGCAACTTTTAATGCTGAAAAATATATTTTAGATTTATTAGACAGTGTAAAAAAACAGACTTATGAAAATCTTGAACTGATTATTGCAGATGATTGTTCTGCGGATAATACACAGAACATAATAGCTGATTGGGTGACAGAAAATCGGGGGCGTTTTTTCCGGGTGGAACTTTTATTTGCAAAGGAAAATCAAGGCACATGCAAAAATTACAATCAGGCAATGAAAAGAAGCAATGGAGAGTATATTAAGCTGGTTGATGGTGATGATATTTTGCTTCCAGAATGTATTGAAATGCTTGTAAATGAATGTGATAAGAAGAAACTGGACTTATTGATCGGTGATATAATGTGGGTTCAGGATGATGGAATGACCTATGCAGAGCATCATGAAAATATAGAAAAAAAACAAGCGTTTTACAAGATGGATGCTGAACACCAGCACAGAGAACTTCTTCTGAATAATGATATTATTATTACTGTAGGTGAAATATTCAGAAAAAGTTTTATGGAGAGATTCCATTGGTTTGATGAACAGTATGATTTATTGGAGGACTACCCGTTTTGGCTGAGAATAACAGAAGAGGGTGTTAAGATTCCGTTTTTGGACAAGAAAGTGGCAAAGTACCGTATTAGCGAGACATCTGTGCGTAATCCGGAAAAAAATACATCCATATATAATGTGCGAATCTCAAAAGCTTCAAAAAGAAATTTTTACAATTTGCGGTTAAAGGGGCTGTTAAAGGAACGACAGATTTCTATAATTTGTAGAAATATACGAAGATATTTGATAAGAGATATTGTTATTTTCTTGGGAAATTCAAATAGCAATAAGATATGCCGTGGATTGACAATATTAGAATAATAGGAGACATGCATGGGGGAAGCAAATGCAATATTAGTATCTGTATTAGTGATGTCTTACAATGCAGAAGCTTATATTATAGATCTATTAGAAAGTATACTGCACCAGCAGTACGCTGAATTAGAACTGATCATAGCAGATGATAATTCAAGAGATCATACTATAGAGAAAATTAAGCATTGGCTGTTAATGAATGGTGAGCGGTTTGAACGAACACGGTTATTAACCTCTGATCGTAATAACGGTACAGTATGTAATATTAATAATGGACTGAAATATTGTAAAGGGAAGTTTATAAAAATTATTGCGGCGGATGATATATTAATGCCAAATTGTATTTCGGACAGCGTCAAGGTGTGCCTGGATCATAACTGGGAGATGGTAATCGGAAAGGCAGAATGGGTTCAGGATGATGGAAAAAGTCCTGCACTGCACAATGAGAATAAACGTGCAGAAGATGCATTTTACAAAATGAGTGCAAGGCAGCAATATGCCGAATTATTGAAACACAATGATCTGATATGCACACCAGCCGCATTTTATAAAATGAGTTTTCTGAAAAAATATCAAGGATTTGATGAAGCATATAGATTGATTGAAGATTATCCTTTTTGGTTGAAGATAACGGCAAATGGAGAACATATTAATTATTTTGATCATGTAGTGGTGAAATATCGGCAAAGTATAACTTCAGCAACAAATCCGGAGAAAACAGATCAGATTTATAATGCCCGCATAACAAAAGATTCTAAGAAGATTTTTTACAGACAAAGAATGTGGGGACTTCTGAAAAATGGGCAGATTAAAATTGTAGTAAGAAATATTCGAAGATATTTCATACGTGATCTTGTGATTATGTTAGGAAATTCCAGTAAAAAGAAATTGTGTTATGCATTAACGCGTTTCGAGTAACCAGAAAAGAATTAGAGGAAGAAGAATGGAAGAAATAACACTTGTAACAGACTTTTTTGACATAGGAAGAGGGCAGGATAAGAATAAGGATTTACGAAGAACAGCACAGCGGTATTTTGATGAATTTAAAAGATGGGCAAGAATCCAAAATACGTTGGTAGTATATACGGATTCTGACAGCGCAGAAATCATCAAAGGAATAAGGGCAGAATACGGATTGGGAGAGAAAACGATTATTATACAGATTGATAATTTGTTTGAACTTGTACCAGGTCTTTTGCCAAAGCTGGAAAAAATATCTCACAATAAAGATTTCCTGAACTTTAGATATCTTCCGGAAGCATCTTCCAATAATCCAAAATATGATTATCTGTGGATGATGAAGTACTATTTCATGAATGATGCTTATGAAAGAGGATTATTATCTGAAAATGTTGTATGGATGGACTTTGGATTCGACCATGGTGGAATTACTTACAGTGATGCGGAGGACTATAATTTCCTGTGGAAATATGATTTTAAGAATAAGATACACATTTCCTGTTTACATGATCCTGATTCAGTAATTGGTATGCAGAGTCTGCAGTTTCAGGATGACTGCGTGATGGGATGTATGTATGGGTTATCAAGAGAGTTGGTGCCGATATTCTGGCATTTGGTAGAAGATGCGATGAATGCACTTCTTATGTTGGATTGTATGGATGATGACCAGCAGCTTGTTCTTATGGCATATAAGGCAAGACCGGAAATATTTGAGGTTCATGTTACAGATTGGCAGATGATCATGAAAGAGATGGGGGCAACACACATGAAAGTCAGAGAAAAGCTCCCAATGCAGGCACAGGCAGAGAATCCATATAAAAAAATGTTGAGAATCGCAGTTCGCAAGATTGTACCGAATAAGAATGATCCGAAACATGCTTTTGCGAAGCGATGTTATAATGCGGCAATCAGAGTGTATGGAAAATAACGGAAAGTGAATGAATAAGATGAAATTATCTTTGGTGGTACCATGCTATAATGAAGAGGATAATATCCGGGATTTCTATCATGCAGCAAAGCATGTTTTTGATGCAGAAGAATATGAATATGAAATGATTTTCATCAACGATGGAAGTAAGGATAAGACACAGGAAGCGTTAGAGAGCGTATTTAATCTTCACGAAGCATGTGTTGTCGTGGAAACTTTCTCCAGAAATTTTGGAAAAGAAGCCGCAATTTATGCCGGATTTCAAAAAGCAACAGGAGATTTTATAACGGTGATTGATGCAGATCTGCAACAAAGACCGGAAACAGTTGCCAGAATGGTGAAGATTCTTCAGGATAATGAAGAATTTGACTGTGTTGCAGCATATCAGGAGAAGCGTCAGGAAGGAAAGCTTGTCAGTAAGTTGAAAGATATGTTTTATAAAATCATTAACAGGACAAGCGAGATAGAATTCTTTCCCGGCGCATCAGATTTCAGGACATTTCGAAGACCGGTTGTAGATGCTGTTTTGAGTCTGCCGGAGTATCACAGGTTTTCTAAGGGGATTTTTTCCTGGGTTGGATTCAATACCTGCTATATTCCATATACTGCGGAAAAGCGTAATGCAGGAGAAACCAAATGGTCCATCAATAAATTATTCAGATATGCAGTAGAAGGTTTTATCTCATATACGACATTTCCATTGAAAATCGCGACAGGACTGGGATTATTTACTTCATTATGTGCAATCATCTATTTATTTGTTGTTGTGATACAAAAATTATGCATCGGGAATCCGGTTCCGGGATACCCGACAATTGTTGTTCTGATATTATTGCTTGGAGGAATACAACTTACGATCCTTGGAATTATTGGAGAATATCTTGCAAGAATGTATATACAGGAGAAGCACAGACCAATCTATATCGAGAAGAAATTGTTGGATTATAAAAAGAACCAGAGTGAAGCAGAAGAAAAAGACAGGTAAGAAAAAGGAGTATACTTTGGGCAAGAGAGTATTGATTATCGGTGGAGCAGGATTTATTGGAACAAATTTATCGAAACATTTGATAAAAAGTAATATGGAAGTTTTCTGTTTTGATATGTCAGTACCTGCGAAAAAGGTAGAAGGTGTTCGCTATATATGTGGAGATTTTTTTGATGACTATTCCCTGATGGAGGCATTGGAGGGGATTGATTATGTCGTACATGCACTTAGTACAGTGAATCCGGGAAATTCTAATGAAAAGTATCTGCAGGGATATGAGAGAGATTTCATCCAGACTACAAAGCTTTGTAAAATGATCATTGATAAGAAAATTCGTATGATATTTTTATCTTCAGGTGGAACTGTTTATGGAAATCAGGAAATACAGCCAATCAGCGAGGATGCACTTCCACGACCAATCAATCATTATGGAAATGTGAAATTGTGTATCGAGAATACCATTCGGACATTTAATTATCAGGCACATACAAAGATTCTGATTGCGAGAATATCAAATCCTTATGGTCCGGGACAGGATTTCAATAAGGGAGTAGGTTTTATTGATGCTGCTTTGAAGAAAACGATTAAGGAAGAAAAAATTGAAATCTGGGGAGATGGAAATAATATCAGAGATTATATTTATATCGATGATGTGTGTAGAATGTTAATGGTTCTGTTTACTTATAATGGGGAATTTGATACATTCAATCTCAGCTCCAATGTTGGAACATCACAGAGAGACATTATAGAAATGTTACAGGAAATGGGGTTAAAACCACAAGTGGAGTATCTTTCAGCCAGAAGTGTCGATGCAAAAAAGATTATACTGAATAATGGACGGATCATGAGCGTTCATAAGAATGCATTAATACCAATCAGAGATGGTCTCAGAGAGTATTATGACTGGTTGTTACAGAAAAAAATCTAAACAAATACACCGAAACAATCCGAGTTAATGAACAGATTGTTTCGGTGTATTTGTTTACGGCGTTTATTTATCAGAAGTATCTGGATAAGTGACATAAATTTTATTCAATCCATAGTATTTTGCTACATATACATTTGGAAATGGTTCGTTAGAATTCTGAGGATTGAGATCTAATAGTCCATATTTACAGCTATACTTTGTTGTAGAAGTGATGATGGGAACCCCAATCGTCAGTTCGCCAGAAACAATGGAATTCTCGATGCGTTCATTTCTGGCAGTCTGTTCTCTGTGCACACGGTAAATATCGTAGGAACCATCCCAGTAAGCCATTACACTGCTGATGAGAAGATATACGCATACACACAATGTGAGACATTCCAGATGACTGTTGCGCCGGAGAATCTGAAGAAGCTGAACAATACCGATAAGAAGGAAAACAACACTGTTTGCAATACTTCTTTCAGGTAAATAGCTTGCAATGATCAGCATTGCCGCTGCAACGAAGCTGATAAAAAGGTAGGCAATCGCAATCAGAATCTCATTTTTATCCATTTTGTGATAAACAGCAATGCAAAGTAAAATGAAAAACAGGATCAAAGGATATTTGCACACATTATAATAAGTGGTGAAAAGATCAATTCCATTTTTTGCAAGAACGGATAAGGTAAGGTTATCGGAAAACTTCGCACTGCCGGAGGGGCTGAGTAATAAAACCAGATAGCCCGCTGCTCCACAGATGATTGGGAACACATACGACAGATATTTCCGGATAGTCTTATGTTGATACATCGTGACGCACATAAGAAGAAATCCTGTGAATATAACTGAAAAGGATACATTCTCAGAATAATTACCAAAAAGAAATGTGAACAGGCAGAATAAAATCAGCTTCCACTTCTTATCCAATAGGGACTTTCCACGCAGTAACGAGATATAAATATTCAGAAACAACAGAGCAAACAGATAACTCCACATATAATTAATGCAGCCGGTCAGCCAGAGAAACACCTGACCGTATGCAGGCATATATAACCAAAACAGGGTAGGCACTGCAAAAAACAGAAGGATACTGAATGATTTCTTACCTGCAGTAATACGTAAAACAAAAGCGATAAAGAAAACAAAAAGAAAGGCATTCAGCACATCAAAAATGATTTTTGGTGCCGTAAGAAACAGCATTACAAAAAAGTGTGATACAATACGTCCATTGCCATATTGCATATAATGGACGGCAAGGGATGGAAAGATTTGGAATACGGAAGTGATCCGTTCGCCATTGCCGAGGTTATACATATAAGAATAATCATCGGCTGCATATGGTGTCCAGTAATTGAACAGAAATGCAGTCAGGAATAAAAGCAAAAAGGAAATAAGCTGCATGTTAGTCAGACATTTAAAATATTTTTTCATAGTATGATCCTCGTTTATTAATTATGATTTAAGATTAGATGGGAGCTGTTGAAGCCCGACAGAAATTATTGTAGCATATAGGTAAATATCTGGCAAATATCATGTCGGCTGGAAGAGAAAACTATTACAAATATACAAAAAAGGCAACTAGCGTTGTAATCGATTTATATTTATGGTAAAATTGATAAGGTTATTTGTCGATAAAAGAACTTATCATAAAGGGGATTGTTATGTATCGGAAGAGAAATAAAGGATGGCTGAAACATCTGGATTTTGCTGTCCTTGATTTAATGTGTATGCAGATTTGTCTGGCACTGGCATATTTTGGAAGACATAGAGAGCTTAGCAGATTATATAGAGATTCCGTTTATCAGAATGTTGTGCTTTTATTGGCAGTATTTGAATTTGTATATCTTTTTTTTATAGATGGATATCGGGATATCCTAAAACGCGGTTATTATATCGAACTGGTATCTGCGGTAAAAGAAGTATGTCTTCTGGAAATGCTGCTTGCATTCTATCTGTTTGCAGTAAAGTCTGGAGATGATTTCTCTCGAACAGTATTGTTTTTGTTGGGAATCTATGAATTGATAGGTGGATATCTGGTGCGGATCTTATGGAAGAAGCATGTGATGCGCCGGCAGTCGAAAGAAGGAGAAAATTCTTTATTATTGGTTACCACGTCAGAGTATCTTGAGCAGGTGTTGGAAAATGTGCGCAGCAATAATTTTCAAACCTATTTTCCAGCAGGAATCGTGCTGGTCGGCAGAGGAAAAGGAGTATCAGACACTTATGAGGGAATCCCACTCATTCCAGAGTCAGAGATGACAGAATGGGTATGCAGAAACTGGGTAGATGAGGCGTTGATCGTATTACCGCAGGAGCAGCATTTCGGCAAAGAATATATGGAAGCATTCTCGGAGATGGGAATTGTGACACATTATTCTATCATGCAGGATTTCGCTGATGCGGACAATCATCAGATCGCAGAGAAAGTATGTGGATATCTGGTACTGACATCAGGGATGCAGCTGGTCAGCAACCGGCAGTATCTGACCAAGCGCGTGATGGATATTGCAGGTGGTATTGTAGGTTCTCTGATCACAGTGATCCTTACAATTATCTTAGGACCAATGATTTATATCAAGTCACCGGGACCAATTTTCTTTACACAGGAACGTGTGGGTAAGAACGGTAAGTTGTTCAAAATGTACAAGTTCCGTACGATGTATCTGGATGCGGAGGAACGGAAGAAAACACTTATGGAGCAGAACCGTGTCTCTGATGGACTGATGTTTAAAATGGAGGACGATCCAAGAATTATCGGAAGTCATTTTGATGCGAATGGAAAATATGTGCCGGGAATCGGAAATCTGATCAGGAAGCTCAGTCTGGACGAGTTCCCACAGTTTTTCAATGTGCTGCTTGGTGATATGTCTCTGGTTGGGACAAGACCGCCTACAGTGGATGAATATGAGAAGTACAAGCTGCATCATAAAGCAAGATTGTCTGCAAAGCCTGGAATTACAGGAATGTGGCAGGTATCAGGAAGAAGTGATATCACGGATTTTGAGGATGTCGTGAAGCTGGATACGGAGTATATTAAGAATTGGAGTATTGGAAGGGACTTTAGGATTCTTGCGAAGACGGTGCAGGTTGTATTGACTGGAAAAGGAAGTATGTAAAAAGGAAGAAAGAAAAATGAAGTACAAAGAAGTGTTTCAAGAAAAGAGATTGGGAAATAATAAACGAATAAATATATTAAATATTGACATCGATGTTTTGAATATGAAACAGACGGTGGAGCTAGTTGAAAAATATATAGTGACGAAAACACCTTTACATTTGATGGGGGTTAATGCGGACAAAATTAATGAATGTAACAAAAACGTGAGATTGAGGCAGATTGTAAACAGTTGTGGCGTTATAAATGCTGATGGTGCATCTGTTGTTATGGCTAGTAAATTTTTGAAAAAAGAATTACCAGAGCGAGTTGCTGGCATAGATTTAATGATTGAGTTAGTAGAATTGTGTGAAAAAAAACAGTATAGTATGTATTTGCTTGGAGCAACAAGCGAAGTTGTTAATAAGACAAGTGAAGTTTTGAAAGAAAAATATCCCAAGTTAAAAATTGCTGGTGTTCATGATGGGTATTTTAAAGATAATGAATGGAATGAAATATGTGAAAAAATTAAAACGTGTAATCCAGATGTGGTTTTTGTGGGTATTACATCTCCAAAGAAAGAATACCTTATTGAGTATTTACAAGAAAATGATTGTGAGTCTGTTTTTATGGGAGTAGGTGGATCTTTTGATGTTATTTCAGGAAAAATTCCACGGGCTCCTTTATGGATGCAAAAGCTGAATCTTGAGTGGTTGTTTAGAGTAATACAAGAACCTAAGCGATTATTTAAACGATATTTTATTGGAAATGCGAGTTTTATATTGGCTGTATTAAGAGAAAAAAGTGGGAAAAATAAATATGAATAAAGTGAAAAAAGCAATTGGTTATATGATATATTTTTTTGTTGGAAGTCCATTGCCGCATTATGGATTAGGAAGAAAGTGGAAAGTAGCTAAAGCTATTAGAGGTATATCAGCAAAATTGCTTTTTGATAAATGTGGGAAAAATATTGATATAGGAAGACATTGCAAATTGTCATCAACAATAACTATTGGAAATAATTCTGGAATAGGAGATTATTCTTATATTCAAGGAAAGGTTACAATTGGAAACAATGTGATGATGGCACCTTCAGTGGCAATTATTGCAAACAATCATAATATTGAAGGCTTGGATATACCTATGAATAAACAAGGTGAGAATGAAGCACCTATATGTATTAAAGATGATGTGTGGATTGGGTATGGAGCAATAATATTGGGAGGAGTAACAGTTAATACAGGAGCAGTTATAGCTGCTGGTTCAATTGTGACAAAAGATGTTCCGGAATATTCTGTGGTTGGAGGAACTCCAGCTAAGGTAATTAAATGGAGGAAAGAAAATAACAAATATGAGAAATGTACTGTTGGTTGATTTGGGAAAACAATATGGAGGAGCAGAAAAATACATTGAACATATCGAAAAAAATTTTGAAAAGGAGTATGTTTTTCATCTTTTAGTTAGAAATGCTTGCCCGTTTTATAACATACTGATGAAAAATAAGATAGAAAGAGTAATTTCAATCAATTTAACAGTGAAAAGTCTTATTAAAGATCTTTTATATGTTGGTAGATATATAAAGAAGAATCATATTGAGATTATTCATGTCAATGGGGTTAATTCAGAAGTATTTACTTACCTTCTTAAATTGTATTTAAAAAATGAAAAAATAAAGTATGTTTCGACAGTACATGGTATTGCCGAGAAAGATAGAATGGAAAAAAATAAGTTTCAACAGTTATTATTTGCAGGTATGCAAATAAAAGTTTTAAGAAATTTTGATAGAATTATTGCAGTATCTTATTCCATAAAAGAAGATTTGCTAAAAAAGGGGATTAATGAAGATAAAATTCAGGTCATATACCATTCGATTGAAACTGAAGAAAATCAGATTAGAAAAAAGTATGAAAGACACAGACCGCTAAAAGTGTGTTCGGTGGGAAGATTAGAAAAAGTCAAGAATACACAGATGCTTATTGAGACAATCGCACTTTTAGATAATAAAGAGGAGTTCTTGTGCGATATATATGGAATGGGTAGTTTGTATCATGATTTGGATCAGCTTATTATTAGAAAAGGTTTAGAAAATATAATCCATTTAAAAGGATTTGAAAATGACGTGAAAACAATATATAGAAAATATGATGTTATGGTTCAACCTTCATTGTATGAATCGTTTGGAATGACGGTTATAGAAGCTATGGCAGCCGGATTACCAGTTATATGCTCAGATGTTGGTGGATTAGCAGAAATAGTAAAAGATAAAGAAAATGGATTCCTTTTTAATGTTGATTCGACTGATGAACTTGCAAAAATTCTTTTGGACATTAATAACGACAGATACGATTTAGAAAAGATTAGAGAAAATGCACAAATAATGATAAAAGAAAGATTTCAAATAAGTACATATAAGAATAAACTTCGGCAAATATATGAAGAGAGGACATGAAGGCAAATGAAGAAATTTAAATTATGTATTAATATAAAATATCTATTGCTTGTGATTGCTCTTTATGGATTTGTACTTGAAAATTTTGTTGAACTGAATTTCGCTGGGTGGTTTGGTTATATTGATGAAGTGATGGCGTTAGTATTCGGTATTATATTTCTTTATTATTTGAGAACTGGAAAATGTAGAGAGTATTATATAAAAGTTGGATTATTGGTGCTTGTTATTACACTTTCCGCTATTTTATCAACAGTTTGTAATAATTATCAACCAATCTATAATTGTATGTTAGACTTATATGCCAATGTTAAATTCCCAATGATTCTGTTAGGGGGACTTTACTTTTATAGTAATTTTAATTTAGAAAAGTATGCAAGAAAACTGGGGAATCATGTAAAATTTATTACAATTGTTTTTTTTGCACTTACTATAATAGATTTGTTTTTAGACATTTTTCCAGATAGCCAATATCAATTTTATAAGCATGGAATGAAATCACTAAGGCTTATATATGGACATCCGGCAACTTTATCAGTGGTATGCCTTTTGCTATTATCAATTTTAATTTTTTTGAAATCATATGGAGTGAAATCTACTATATATGAAATGGCATTGATACTGATGATGGTCATGACGTTTAGAGCAAAAATTATTGGAACATTATTTATTATATTTGTGCTATCTTTAGTAGTTATTGTTTTTAACAAAAAAATAACTATTACAAAAATGTTGGTGTTACTTCCATTTTTAGCCATATTTGCTTGGAACGAAATCCAAAGCTATTATATTACAAATCAGCAGGCATCAAGGTTGGTATTGACTTTAACGTCATTAGATATTGCGAAAGATAAATTCCCACTAGGGGCTGGTTTAGCAACGTTTGGTTCAGCGTTTTCCATTACACCATATTCTCCGATATATTCTTTATATGGAATATCAAATATATGGGGATTATCAGAAAATACAGCCCATGATATTTCTGACACATTTTGGCCAATGATATTAGGCGAGTTTGGAATCGTTGCATTAATTGCATATATAGGATTTGTATATTGTATCTATAAAGAAATACAAACAATTAAGATGACTGATAATTATAAGTATATAGCTTGTTGGTCACTTTTAATATATATTTTAGTAGCGTCAACGTCTGAATCAGCATTTGTCAATGCATATTCAGTTTTCTATGGAATTTTTATGACACTATTTATTAATTCTAGTAAGATAAAAAATAGGAGATTCGAAAATGAGTGTGATTATAGTTAATTACTTGAGGTTAGATGAATTACCGCCTGCTATTAGCATTTTAGAAAAAGTAAATGACATAGGTGGGACATATATTTCCCTGTATGATGAAAAAAAATATAAAGAATTGTATGAAAATATCAGATTTATTAGTATATATCAAAAATTCGATGAATTTTCAGGAACAATATCTTTTCGTGAAAAATTAAAATATAAAAAACTAGAATTAGAAAAAAGAATAGCAAAAGGAAAGATAATACGTTATATAGATAAAAATTATAAAGAGGGAGATTTGATATGGTTTTTACATGAGTCAACGGTTCTGGCACTTGGGAATATAGTATCAAAGTATAAAAAATATTATGTAACACTATATGAATTGGATGCAGCTCAAAATGACAAAAATGGCAAATTAGCTAATATTTGTCAAAATGCATGTAGAGTGATTGTGCCAGAAGAAACGAGAGCTCATATTATTCGATCATTTTTAGAATTAAAGAAAAAACCATACGTGATACATAATAAACCACTTGTTATAGAAAATAATGATAGTTTGGATGAAAAGGTGCTTGATGCAGTAAAAAAAATTCAAAATTGGAAAGCAGATGGCACAAAAGTTTATATTTATTCTGGAATCTTTTTACCAGAAAGAAAGCTAGATACAATTATAGCTGCATTTTCGGAACTGCCAAAAACAAAATTAGTTTTTATAGGAAGAAACAGCTATTATCTTGAGGAATTAAAAGAAAAATATCCTGATGGATTTGAATATATTGGATTTTTCACACCACCAAGCCATTTAAGAGTAGTGAAAGAAGCTGATGTGGGAATATTAACCTATGTTTCAAAAAATAAATCTATAAATGCAATATTTTGTGCACCAAACAAAATATTTGAATATGGAGCATTTGGCTTACCGGTTATTGGAAATGATATTCCAGGGCTAAAGTATGTAATTGAGGGAAAGAGTATAGGGGCTTGCTTTGACCAAGATGATAGAGAAGCAATATTAAAAGCAGTTAAAGATGTAGAAGTGAATTATGATTTATACAAAAGAAATATAAAAAAATATGTAGATGAAATTGATGTCTGTGATGAAATTGAGAAGATAATTTCGTGACAGTTTAAAAGACATTTGGAGATCAGTAACAATGAAGATAAGTAAGTTTACATTTGCAATTCTTGCATATAATCAAGCGAATATTATAGGAGAAACATTAGAAAGCATAAAATACCAAATAGAAAAATATGGTGACAATCGTATATTTAAAATAATTGTAACGGATGATTTCTCAAAAGATAATACTTTACTGACAGTTCGCAAATGGATTGAAAAGAATGGAGGATTATTTAAAGAAGTTAAAATATTAACAAATCAAAGTAATATGGGAACTGTTTATAATTATAATCGAATTATGGAGAATATAGATGAAGAATCTTTTAAGGTAATTGCAGGCGATGATTTAATTGGTCCTAATAATATATTTGAAGTTATTGAGAATAATACTATGACTGTAGACACATACCCATTCATACGATTAGAGGATGGAAAAATTACATATAGAAAAGATTATTTATATGATTATTATTATAAGTATAAGTTCTATTCACCATCGAAAAATTTGGCGTGGATGAAAGATGGAGATTTTATTCATACTCCGTCTACATTTTACTCAAAAAAATTATATTCACTTAGTGTCGCAAAGAAATTTAATGAAAAGTTTTTTTTGTTTGAAGATGATCCAACTTTTTATAGTTTTTTTAATTATTCACCAGAAGTCAAAGTGAAATTTAATGAAAAGCCATTAATATTGTATAGATATACAACAGCATCAACTAGCACTGTACCAAATGATAGATTTTTGATAGACTGGAAAAAGCTACAGGAACAGTATATTAAAGACACAAAAGGCATCCGAAAGATATTTTATAAATTGCGTGTAAAAACGGACTTTTCAAAGAAAATAAATATAAATAAAGTGTACACAAAAGGGAAAAAAGTATATCGTATGCTAGTAATTAGTGTTTTTTTTCGTGATGAATTTAGAAAATTTTTCAAAGAATATGAAAGCAATGTAAAAGAGTTTGAAAAATTTTATGGTTTAATTTATGACAATAATAGAAACTTTTTGGAGGAATAGAAGCAAATGCAAGTAGTTAAATATGTTTTTCAGCCACATGGTGATGATAGAGGACAATTAGTTGCATTAGAAGAGTTTAAGGACATTCCTTTCAGAATAAAACGGGTGTATTATATGTATGATACAGGAAAAGGAGTGACAAGAGGGTTTCATGCACACAAATGTCTTCAACAAATTTTAATTTGTATACATGGAAGTTGCAAGATTCGATTAGATAATGGAAAAGAGAAGAAGGTTGTCCCATTGGAAAAGCCATATGAAGGTTTGTATGTGGCAAATAATATGTGGAGAGAGATGTTTGATTTTTCATCGGATGCTGTACTTATGGTGTTAGCTTCTGAATTATATGATGAAAGTGATTATATAAGAAATTATGATGAATTTTTAAATTTCATAAACAAAATAGAAAAATAATATAACAATGAAGGAGAGAAATTATGAAAATACCATTTGTTAGTTTCAAACCAATGGAGAATGAATTAGATGGTCAAATAAGAGATGCCTTTGATCGGGTATATACCAGATCATGGTATATTGAGGGAGTTGAGGATGAAAAGTTCGAAAAAGCATTTGCAGAATATTGTAACATTAAATATTGTGTAGGTGTAGGAAATGGACTTGATGCATTATTTTTATCCTTAAAAGCATTAGGAATTAAAAGCGGAGATGAAGTCATTGTACCATCTAATACATACATTGCAACAGCATTAGCAGTAACTTATTGTGGAGCAACTCCGATATTTGTGGAGCCTGATATAAGAACGTTTAACATTGATCCTTCTCGAATTGAGCAAGCTATTACGGACAAAACAAAGGCAATTATGCCGGTTCATTTATATGGTCAGCCTTGTGATATGGATCCAATATTAGAAATATCAAAGAAATATAATTTGATGATAATAGAAGATTGTGCTCAGGCACATGGGGCATTGTATAAAGGAAAGAAGATTGGTACATTTGGCGATGCAGCAGGCTTTAGTTTTTATCCGGGCAAAAACCTTGGAGCATTAGGAGATGCAGGTGCAGTGATTACCAATAGTGATGATACGGCTCAAAAAATCAGAGCATTGGGAAATTATGGATCGGATTATAAATATCATCATATATATCAGGGAAACAATAGTCGATTAGACGAAATGCAGGCGGCATTTTTAACGTGCAAATTACCATCCCTTGACAGGATGAATAGGGAACGTCAGAAAATAGCAAAGATATATATTGAAGGAATTAAAAATAATGAAGTTATATTGCCATTTGTACCGGAATATGCAGAACCGGTATGGCATATTTTTGCTATTAGAACAAGGAAAAGAGACGAACTTGAAAAATGGCTAAATGATGCAGGAATTGGTACAAATAAACATTACCCAATACCATTGCATTTACAGGAGTGTTATAAAAATCTTGGATTTACTCAAGGAGATTACCCAATAGCGGAAGAAATAAGCAAAACAGAGTTAAGTATTCCAATGTATTATGGAATGACGGATGAACAAGTAGCGTATATAATTGACAGAATTAATGATTTTAGGTGACAAAATGAATAATGAACTAAAAATATCACTTATAATGGCAGCTTATAATGCTGAAAAGTATATTGAAGCAGCTATTGAAAGTATTTTAAAACAGACGTATAGAAATTGGGAGTTGATAATCGTCGATGATGGATCTGTAGATAGGACACCAATTATAGTTGATGAATATGCAAAATTAGATGAGCGAATAAAGGTGGTTCATACTAAAAATAGCGGAACGGCTGCTGCAGCTAGAAATGTAGCATTAGAATATATTTCGGGCAATTATGTGCAGATGGTAGATGCAGATGATTTGATCAAACAAGATCTATTAAGTGTTTATGCTGATAAGTTGCGTATACATGAATATGATATTTTAATTCCCAATTGTATATGTTTTGAAAATGATGATATAAATAAAATTTTTTGGAAAAAAAATGCACCACAAAATAATTTTAAACAAACTATTAATGGAGAAAAGGGATTTGAATTATCATTGGATTGGACAATACATGGGTTATTTTTAATTAGGACAGATATAGTATTAAGAATAAAATATGATCCGTTATTATTAAATGGGGATGAATTAACTACAAGAAAATTTTTATTTAATGCAAAAAAAATAGGATTTGTTGATTCGTATTATTATTATAGAAAAAATTTAGAAAGCACTACTCAAAGTAAAAAAAATAAATATAGAATGTATGAAACTGTATTAACAGATATAAATATTTATAATTATGCAGTGAGTAACCATATGGAGCAGAGAATAATAGATAAATGTAGTAATATGTTAATTCGATCTTTTTGTGGTTATTGCAGAAAATTTTATAAATATTCAGATACAAGTTCTGATGAAACAAGCAAGCAGGCAAGCGACATATTATTAAAAGCATTTGATTTTATCACAGAAGAAATGTGGAATAAAGCACCTATGAAATATAGAATTTTTTATATTATGAGTAAGGGAAAATATAATAGATTTGCAAATGAAATGAAATTGATTTCAAAGTTTTAGGAGCCAAAAGTATGAAAGAAAAGTATGGTGCACTTATAAAAGATTTGTTCTTTTTTACAATAAGTACATTTATTCCAAAAGCAATAAGTTTTTTTCTTGTGCCGTTATATACTAATTATTTAACAACTGCTGAATATGGGATTGCTGATTTAGTGTCTACAACGGTTAGCCTTCTGGTTCCAATTTTAACATTAGATATTAATGATGCAGTAATGCGTTATACAATTGAAGATAAGGATGATAAAGAACCATTTCGCATTGCGTTTTTTATGGTATTGAAGAGCATCATCATAGTCGTGATTGCTTTTGCAATTAATAATATTTTTAATATTTTTGAATTAGATTATCAAATAACAATTTTTTGTATTTTGAATTATATTTTTATATCAATTTACGGAATTTGTATTGCGTATTTAAGAGCCACGGAGAAAGTTAAATTGTTGTCGATAATTAGTATATTGATAACTATAATAACAGTCGCATCGAATATATTCCTTTTAGTCGTATTGAAGGCAGGGGTGATTGGTTATATGATCTCGGGGTGCTTGGGATATGCGATAGTAGATATAGTTGTTCTGATAAGAATTAATGTATTGAAATTAATTAAAAAGGAGCAAGAAAAAAATAGCAATTTAAAAAAACAAATGTTGGCATATAGTTTACCTTTAATAGCTGCTAATATTTCATGGTGGATTAATTCATCAGCAGATAGATATATTGTAACAGCAATATGTGGTGTTGAAGAAAACGGTATATATTCTGTTGCATATAAGATACCTACAATATTGCAAATGCTTCAAAGTGTTTTTTCACAGGCATGGTTATTATCTGTATTCCGAGAGTATAAAAAAGAGAATGGATCAAAATATGTCAGCAACGTATATGAGATATATTATGTGGCAATGTGTATATCATGTTCGATACTTATTGTTTTAGATATACCATTAGCAAAGTTTTTATATGCAAATAAGTTTTTTGAAGCTTGGAAATATGTGCCATTTTTACTTATATCTGTTGTATTTATTGCTAATAGTGGTTTTTTTGAATCAATGTTGACACTCCAGAAAAAATCAACGTTTGTTGCATATACAACAATACTGGGGGCTCTGGTAAACATAATTTTAAATTTTATTCTAATTTATAATGTAGGAACTATAGGTGCCGCAATTGCAACAATGTGTGGTTATTTTGTGATGTGGATATCAAGAATAAAAGTTGTTATGAAGGGATATAAATTTCAAGTTAATTGGGGAAAACAGATAATAATATATATTCTTTTGATTGCAGAAGCAATAGTAATGCTTGAAACTCGAGATTATATTTTATGTATTGGAATTGTTATTTTAATTTTTTTATTAAATATTAAAATAATAAAAAACATTATTAAACAGATGGTATGTAAATTAAAAGGGACGGTTTAGGATGATTTTACGTAAATTAGAATTAAAGGATGCAACATTAATGTTAGAATGGATGCATGACAAAACTGTAGTTAATAATTTGAAAGTAAATTTTATGTCGAAAACAATAGAAGATTGTGAAAGTTTTATAATAAATTCTTGGAACGATAAAGAAAATTTACATTTAGCAATTGATGTAAATGGAGAGTATATGGGAACAGTTTCACTTAAAATATTGAGAAAAATGAAGCTGAATTTGCAATTACGATAAGAAATGTTGCTATGAACCGGGGGATTTCCAAAAAAAACAATGGCAGAAATTATTCGAATTGGGTTTGAGGAGAAAGGATTGAAAAAAATATACTGGTATGTAGATAGTGCCAATCAAAGAGCAATTAAGTTTTATGATAAAAATGGTTATCAGAGAATAGACAACCCTGAGTTTATAAAAATAGAAGATAATGCGAGATACATCTGGTATCAGGTAGAGCGATAAAAAAATTTTTAGTATGAATTGAAAATATAAAGTGAGAAAAACAAAAAGAAATAATTATAATATAAAGGAGAATCGTTAATTGTTATGAGTGAAAAAAAGATAGACAGGAGTATTAGTGTAATTCGTTTAATAGCGTTTAGCTTTATTATTACATGTCATATACAACAATATTTGAATATAAACCTTGCATGGTGGTTTAATGTTGGTGTTCAAATCTTTTTGTGCATATCAGGTTACTTATATGGAGGAAGAGATATTTCAGATGATATAATGTTTTATAAGAAACAGTTAGTAAAAATATTGGTTCCATATTATATTACTGTGATAATTGTTATTGTAATACAGACTTTTTTATTTCCACAATATATTGATTTATCAATAATAGTAAGAACAATTTTGTGTTATGGTACTTTGGCAGGTGGAGAGCACTTATGGTATATACCTTCAATTCTTATGTGTTATATAATGACACCATTGCTTTTAAGATATTTAAAACATAATGAAAAGATAATGGGTAATATGATTATTATGTTAGGGATATTTTTTGTTGTATTTACATTTTTTATAAATTATTTCAATCCAGCTATCATGTCGTGTTATTTTATTGGACTAGTTTTGGGATATACTGAAAATAAATGTTATCAATATGAAAAAATTAAGAGAATAATAATGTGGTTTTCATTGATGAATATTATACAAGTTATATTAGATTACTTTATACAAATTCAGTTTGATGGAATGTTGGCTAGTGTATATAATTTATGGTGTAATTATAATCATGTATGGTTAGGAATTACATTATTTAATATAATAAAAAGAATTTTAGATAATATAAAAGTTCCGAAATGGATTATTAGAGTTACGGATTGGTCTGATAAATATTCATATGAAGGATATTTGGTACATCAATTTATGATTATTGGACCGATGAGTATTATGGCATTGACTGATAACTTGTTTTTGAATGTTCTTTTTATACTGGTATTGATTATGGTATTTTCCAGGTTATTGAATCTGATGGAGCAACCGGTATTGAAGTTCATTAAGGGAAAATAACGATGGAATTAAAAAATAATGTAATCAAAAAATCTGGAATAGAAATATTGAGAATTATAGCCACGTTTATGATATGTATGGGTCATGTTAATATTAGTATATATTGTAATGTTTCAGAGAACAGTAGTATTTACCCATATGTATGTTTTGCAGAGTTGGCATGTTTATATGGAGTAAATATATATGGATTAATAACGGGATATGTTAGTATTTCAAAACAAATTAAGTTAAAACGATTTTTTAGGATATGGTTGGAAGTAATATTTTATACAATAATTGGTCTTATAATATCGTATTTATTTTTTCCTGAATTGATTTCAAAAGAATTAATACTACAATCACTTTTCCCTATTTCAACAGGAACGTATTGGTACGTAACAGCATATATTGGTGTTTTATTAGTATCTCCAATTTTAAATACCTTTATTAATAGTTTAAATTGTAAGATGTGTAAAATTATTTTGGTAATATTGATGGGGATAGCGGTATATTCATTTTTTGTAAGGGATATTTATGGATTTGGATGGGGATATAATTCTAATTGGCTTATATATTTATACTGTGTAGGAGCTTTGTTGAAAAAAATTGAAAATATTCAGTTTGATATACACAGTTTTAATAGTATTAGGATAAAATGGGGGTGTGGATTAATATACGGATTGTCTGTTATTTGCAATTGGATTATGAAAATTAAATATGCAAACGAAAAATATTATGTGAATGATAGAATACAACGTTATGATAATACATTTATTTTAATAGGTTCAGTGTGCCTTTTTCTATTATTCACAAAAGTTAACATTAATAATAAATTAGCCTATAAGTTAATCACTTTTTTCTCGTCAACTTGTTTTGGCATATACATAATACAGGTCTATCCAGTATATTGGAGTCAAATTATAAGCAAAAGATATATATATTTATTAGATGTTGGAAGAGTTAAATATGTTTTTTACTTATTATTGTATTCAACGACTATGTTTATATTTCTGGCTTTTATAGATAAAATAAGACAAGTTATATTTACTTATTGTAGAGTCAATGAATTGATAGATAAAGTTTCAAAAAAATTGATAATTAAATTTAAAAATATAAGATATACATAAATTAAAAAGAATGGAGAAAAAGCAAATGGGTAAGAAAATTATGTTAGTTTTTGGAACAAGACCAGAGGCTATTAAAATGTGTCCGCTTGTAAATGAGTTGAAAAAAAGAAAACATTTACAGACAATAGTATGTGTCACAGGTCAACATCGCCAAATGTTAGATCAAGTACTGGATACATTTAATGTTGTGCCAGATTATGACCTTTCTATTATGAAGCAGGGGCAGACATTGTTTGATATTACTACAAGTATTCTTGAAAAAATAAAAGCAGTACTAGAAGAAGTTAATCCAGATATTGTGCTTGTTCATGGTGATACATCGACAACGTTTGTTACTGCATTAGCGTGCTTTTATCTTCAAATCCCAGTTGGACATGTTGAGGCTGGACTTCGTACATATGACATATATTCTCCATATCCGGAAGAGTTCAATAGACAGGCAGTGGGAATTATATCACGGTATAATTTTGCTCCGACAAAGATGGCAGCTGATAATCTTATAAGGGAGGGAAAAAATCCTGATAGTATTTTTATAACAGGAAATACTGTGATTGATGCAATGCAACACACCGTGAGAGAAGATTATATTCATCCAGAACTTGAATGGGTAGGTGAGGATAAGTTGATTTTCATTACAGCTCATAGAAGAGAAAATCTTGGACAGCCAATGCATAATATGTTTCGAGCAATTCGACGAGTTTTGGATGAACATCCGGATTGTAAAGCTGTTTATCCAATTCATATGAATCCGATTGTTAGAAAGGCAGCAGATGAAGAACTTGGTGGATGTGATAGGATACATATTATTGAGCCTATTGAAGTATTTGATTGTCATAATTTTGAAGCAAGATGTCATTTGTGTTTGACTGATTCGGGTGGAATCCAAGAGGAAGTACCTTCATATGGTAAACCTGTGTTAGTTATGAGGAATACAACAGAGAGACCAGAGGGTGTGAAAGCGGGTACTTTAAGATTGGTAGGTACCGATGAAGAAGCTATCTACAGGAACTTTAAAGAATTACTTGAAAATAAAGAACAATATGATAAAATGGCGCATGCATGTAATCCGTATGGTGATGGTCATGCGTGTGAAAGAATAGCAGATATTCTTGAAGATAAAGAGTACATTCCTTGGGGAATAAAGTAAATATATGAGGCATGTGGTGTGGTATGGAAAAAAACGAAATATGTAATAGGGACATGAGATTAGATACTATACGGGCAATAGCAATAACTTTTGTTATTGCTATACATGCATTTTCATGGATTGGATTTTATGAAGAGCCTATTACTGGGGAAATATATTTGGTGTTATCTATATGTCGAGTGGCTTTTACTACATGTGTTCCGTTATTTTTATTATTGTCGGGATATTTAAGAGGAGGATATAAAGGAGACTTAAAGAGATATTATTTTAAAATTATTAGAGTTTTGTTAACATATTTTTTTGCTGGAATTGTTTGTCAGAGTTTTAGATATGTTATAGATTATAATGATGTCAAAATGAAAGAAATAGTGCTTTCGTTTTTCTCCTTTACTGCTTCACCGTATGGATGGTATATAGCTATGTATTTGGGGTTGTTCTTAATGATGCCTTTTGTATGTATGCTTTATGACGGATTAGAAAAAAGGCAGAGAATAGTATTTCTTACTTCACTGATTATCATTGTAGTAACTCCAAGCATTTTCAATAATTTTAATTTTAACAATGAGCATTGGTGGAATACAGTTTTGGGGGAACAATCATTGCTTGTTCCGGAATATTGGATGTGTATTTATCCTATAATGTATTTTTGCATTGGACTGTGGATACGTGATATGAACATCGAAAAGTTAAATTTAAAATTATTAATTATCCTATTAGTTTTATTTTGCTGTTTATTTGGTACAATAAATTATATAAAAAACTGGAATACAATTTTTCCATGGAATAATGATACGGCATATGGTGGTTATCAAAATTTAATAGTATCCTTTCTCATTTTTTTGATATGCTTAAGTTTAAAAATCAATTTAAAGAGTATTGGAAGTAATTTTATAATTTGGATATCCAAAAATTCATTGGGTTAGTATTTAGTATCCTATATTGCAGATAGGATTGTATATAAAATAGAAATGAAATATTGTAGTACTTTGTTTATCAGAGTAATTTTGCTGCCAATATCTATTTCGGCAGTTTTGTTTATATCAACAGCAATATCAGCAATAATTGGTTTCATTGTTGGAAGATGTGAGAGAAGCGTAAGCATGCGAGCATTTTATTATAATTAATGTTTTGATAGTTATGAATTACATACTGATTTCAAGCAGGAGATATCAATTTTAGTTGCATAATGAATTAGTTTATTAAGGAATGTTCGCTCAGAACATAGGCGATGTATTTAAAGGTATTTTGTTTATGTTCTGTTTTGGCATTTCGGTATGAGAGAAATCTATGATATTTGAAATGTGTTGAATCATGATAATAAGAGAAAGGAAATATATGATAATTAACTTACTAATTATCAATAAATAGAAGAAAAATATGACAAAATATTTTGGAACAGACGGCTTTCGTGGAGAAGCTAATAAGGTATTGAAAGCAGACGATGCGTACAAGATAGGAAGATATTTAGGTTGGTACTATAGCAGAGAACACAGAGGTCGTATCGTCATTGGAAAAGACACCAGAAGAAGCAGCTATATGTTTGAATATGCTTTAGTTGCCGGGATCACAGCATCCGGATCAGATGCATTTCTTCTGCACGTAACGACAACACCAAGCGTTGCCTATGTTGTCCGGACAGAAGATTTTGATTGTGGAATCATGGTATCAGCCAGCCACAACCCATATTATGATAATGGTATCAAGATCATAGACGGAAATGGACACAAGATTGCTTCCGATATCGAAGAAGCAATGGAAAATTACATAGATGGCATCGGAGAAGAACTTCCATTTGCAACAGGAGAGGCAGTAGGAACTGCAACAGATTATGCAATCGGAAGAAACCGTTATATCGGATATCTTATTTCTCTGGCAACAAGATCATACAAGAATATGAGAGTTGGCTTAGACTGCTCCAACGGAAGTACTTCATCCATAGCAAAGAGTGTATTCGATGCACTTGGAGCCAAAACATATGTGATCGCCAATGAGCCGAACGGACTGAATATCAACAAAGACTGTGGTTCTACACACATTGAAAATCTTCAGAAGTTTGTATTGGAGAATAAACTTGACGTTGGTTTCGCATTTGACGGAGATGCCGATCGCTGTATCGCAGTGGATGAGACCGGAATGGAAGTCGACGGAGATTATATTTTATATGTCTGTGGAAAGTATCTGAAAGAAAATGGCAGATTAGAAGGCAACACAGTAGTTGCAACCATCATGTCCAATCTTGGATTGTTCAAGGCTTTAGAGAAATCCGGCATTGACTATCTGAAAACCACAGTCGGGGACAAGCATGTGAATGAAGCTATGGTTGAGCATGGCTATGTACTTGGTGGTGAGCAGAGCGGACACATTATTTTCAGCAAACATGCAACAACCGGTGATGGAATGCTCACAGCGATCATGCTCATGGAAGTGATCCTGGAGAAGAAGCAGAGTCTTCATGCTTTATGTGAAGGAATGAAGATGTATCCGCAGTATCTTGAGAACGTAAGAGTTTCCGATAAGAAAGCAGTGACAGAGAATCCGGATGTGCAGAGGAAGAAGCAGGAGATTGAGGAAGAACTTGCAGGAAACGGACGCATCATTTTACGAGAGAGCGGCACTGAGCCGGTGATCCGTGTGATGGCGGAGGCTGATTCGGATGAATTGTGCAGGAAGTATGTAAGAGAAATGGTTGGGGTTATTAATAGTATTTTGTAAGAGACTTTTTTACTGTACAGGGAGAACAAGGTATGAAGCATCATGATTTAGACGTTTATCCAATTCCTAGGGAAAAAACACCGATGTATATTAATGAACCGTGGCTGGTTGACAGGTCGATCTTGGAAAGAACACTGAAAATGACAGATTTGAGAAAATCACCGGATGAAGAAAAGGATAATATCCGTATTTATGCTCCACTGGATTTAAACAAAAAGGCCATTTTACGACGACTGGATTCTGTGATTTGCCATTATGAAGAGGCAAATGAGGGAAATGAGGCAGATTTCTCACAGGATGTTGAAATGCTTATTTCTCAGATAGAAATCTATGATCAGATCTGGTATGTCAGACACATGCCAAAAGATGGAGAACATAGTCTGGAAGCAAAGGATCTGGTGGAAGGATTCATTGCGAAGTTGCAAGAGATCCCGGATGGGTGTGCAGAATATTTTCCGTTTGAGATAATTGACAGGTTGAGAGAAGAGTACTTGGGAGAATAGAGAGACCGCTCTTGACATGCCTGAAATCATGTCGTATATATAAAACAAGAGCTGGAAGCTCCAATTTAGTGCTACCAGCTGGGAGCATCCCAAAGTTTGTGCAAACCTCCAAACTGATGTAAGATAAAATTACTCAGCTTGGAGGTTATTTTGTAAGCGATGAATAACATACCGCTTCAAATTTAATTGAAGATTTGGAATAATACAGTCAATAAACAGTAAACGACTACTTTATCTATTTTCAGATCTTGATGTGGGCGTATCACTCTTCTTTTCTTAAGCAAAGGTAGCCGGTTACTGTGTTTAACTACTTTAGCTGACAGGAGGAGCAACTTATGCGTAATAAGAGAAGAACAGACGAAGAATGGCTGTCATTGATTCAGCAATGTCGCAGCAGTGGATTTTCTGACCGTGTCTGGTGTGAGCAGAATGATATCTCTATCAATACATTTTATAATACTGTCACAAGGCTGAGAAAGAAATCATGTATGATTCTGGAGACAGACAGGTTAACCGTGGATGCCACACATGAAATCGTACAACTTTCCATTACAGAAGAATCGCATATACCGATATCGGATCCAGTCAGACCGTAAACGTCAAATCCTGCGCCTTGGCTAATTAGTTTTTTTATGCCACACTCTAAATAACACGAAAAAACTATTAGTTTTTTAGAGGAGGCTAAAGCGTATGGATCAATTAACTCACACTGTCCGCAGGTCGAACTGGATAAACATCATTCGACAGTGCCAGGACAGACCGGCAGGCACTACGGCAAAGCAGTGGCTTGCTGAAAACGATATTTCTGAAAAATCTTACTATTACTGGCTCCGAAAGATCCGCCGGGAAGTCTGTGAACAGGAGGGACTCCAGGAAGTCACCAACCCGTCTGCCCTCTCTTTTGTAGAAATCCCGGTAAAAACTGCTCTGGACACAACACCGGTGCCAACCGTCCCGGCAGAAATGACTCCGGTTGCAGTGATCGGATCAGGCCGCCTGACGCTGGAATTATCAAACGATATTTCAGAGTCCCTGCTTTGCAGGCTGTTGCAGGAGGTGCTTCATGCTTGAAGATGCTGCCGGTATCCGCAGAGTCGTGATTGCCTGCGGATATGTGGATCTGCGCAAAGGGATCGATGGGCTGTCCATGATCATCGGAGACAGATACCATCAGAATCCTTTTGAAAAGGGAACTTTATTCCTATTCTGTGGCAGACGGTCCGACCGCATCAAGGGACTTCTATGGATGGGAGACGGTTTTCTTCAGCTCTACAAACGGCTGGAGGCAGGTTCCCTGTCCTGGCCGAGAACCAGCGAAGAGGCCGCAGACCTTACAGAGGAACAGTTCCGTTATCTTATGATGGGGCTGAATCCCCTGAACCCCAAAGTCAGGGAAGTAACACCGCAAAAGCCCACCTGATCTTTGTGCAAAACATAGATTTTTTATGCCTGTTATCCGGTCAGATCCATTCCCGGTGTTACAGCTTCTCTGAACGCTGTTTCCTGGTCTGTGACGTATCCACAGGAGGATCCGGATAAAATTTCAGCACCTTGAAAACTTTATATTTCCCTGGCTCTATGACCATCACACCGCCATACAGGCATAGGCAGAATGACGAAACCTGCGGGGGTGCCGGTTCGCAATCCTTTGTGTTTTCTGGTATAATGAAAACAGTTTAAGGAGCGGAACAATGGCAGACAGACATACACTGGAAGAACTGAATAACTGCAGCAGGGAAGAACTGATCACCATCGTTCTTATGATGCAGGGACAGCTGGATACCCTGAATGAGAACATCGAGCGGCTGATCGAACAGGTACGCATAGCGAACAGCTATCGTTTCGGAAAACACACAGAAACGCTGGATTCCATAGATGGTCAGCTGTCCTTCTTTGATGAGGCAGAAAGCTGCTGCGATCTGTCTGTCCCGGAACCTGCTGCGGAGGAAGTACTTCCATCCCGACGTAACCATAAGAAAAAAGGGCAGCGGGAAACGGATCTGAAAGCTTTCCCGGAAGAGATCCTTCCTCCTTATCAGGTATCCACAGAAGAACTGGATGCGTTTTATGGTGCAGGCAACTGGCGCAGAATGAAGGATGAAACCTACAAAAGACTGCGTCATGAGCCGGAATCCTGGGCGGTGGAAATCCATACCGTGGAAGTCTATGTAGGCACTGGCGGAGATCATCAGGACGAATTCTTACGTGGGAAACGCCCCAAGGACCTTCTGCGTGGAAGCATCGTTACTCCTTCCCTGCTTGCATCCATTCTGAATGTAAAATATGTGAACTCCTCTGCACTGCACAGAGTCGAGCAGGAGTTTCAACGCAATGGTGTAAATATCTCCAGACAGACCATGTCGAACTGGATCATCCGGTGTGCTGAGAAATATTTTGTACCGTTTGTGGAACGCATGAAGCAGGAGCTGCTGTCCCTGCCGGTGACACAGTCGGACGAAACACCTACACAGGTGATCGGTGACAGTGACCGTCCGAACAGTAAATGCTACATGTGGGTACATCGTTCCGGGGAGTTCTATAAGGAACGTCCTGTGGTGATCTACGAATACCAGAAAGGCAGGGATCACGAAAAGCCGCTGGAGTTTTACCGGAACTACAAAGGAGTTCTGGTCACGGACAGTCTGGAGCAGTATCATCTGCTGGACAAAAAACTGCCGGGAGTGACAAACGCAAACTGTTGGGCACATGCAAGAAGAGCCTTTGCAGATGCCGTAAAGGCAGCGGATAAAAAGGATCCCCTGTCAGCAAAAAATTCCGTGGCATACCAGGCATTACAAAAGATCGCAGAATTCTACCGGATCGATACCGGACTGAAAGAACTTCCGGCAACGGATCGCCTTACACAGCGGCAGACAAGGATAAAGCCGCTGGTTGAGGATTTCTTTGCGTGGGCAAAACAACAGGCTGCAGAATGTGCGGTGCCTCCGAAATCCAGGACCGGACAGGGACTAAATTTCGTCATCCATCAGGAAAACTATTTAAAGGTATTTCTGACCGATGGGGATATCCCAATCGATAACTCCGCTTCCGAGCGGGCTATCCGGACTTTTTGTATCGGCAAAAAGAACTGGATGTTCCATAACACAGCAAAAGGTGCCAGAGCCAGCGCTCTTGTTTACAGTATTTCAGAAACAGCAAAGCTGAACAATCTGCGCCCATACTACTACTTCAGGTATATCCTCACGGAGCTGCCTAAGTATTGTGACGAAAAAGGAAATATAGATCCGGCAAAACTAGATCAGCTGATGCCCTGGGCAGAGGAGATTCCCGAGGAATGCCGGAAACCACGCCGCTCATAAAAGCGGCGTTAAATTTAAGGGTAGGCGCAGGATTTGACGTTTACGTCAGACCGCTGTCAACAGATGCAGCATCAGAAGGTGAAGCACTGGCAGTTATCATAAACGGCTGTAAAGTTACAATCAATAATCATGCCGGCAGGGATGTGATCTATCATACGATATCTGCCCTGCGGAAACTTTGATCGGTGATCTGTCCAGAGTACAGAAGACCTATCTGGTCACAGGAAGGACTGATATGAGAAAATCCTTTGACGGACTCATGGCAGTCATCCGTGACAATTTCCAGATGGATCCGTTCTCCAATGCGGTCTTTCTGTTCTGTGGACGCAAAAAGAATACGATGAAAGCCCTCTATTTTGACCGGGATGGATTTGTACTCCTGCAGAAGCGCCTGGACAATGGAAAATTCCAATGGCCGCGCAATGCTTCAGAAGTCAGACCTCTGACAAGGCAGGAATTCCGCTGGCTGATGGAAGGACTTTCCATTGACCAGCCGAAAGCGATACAGCCTGCGAAAGGCAGGGATTTCTGATTTGTGCAATATGTAGATTTTGAAAAAATTTTCTACAGCCGGAGCAGGCTGTTGACGGAAGATATCCACAGATGTGAGATCATGGGGCGCGTTGTCCGGGGATAGTTGTGCATGACATCATCATGATGTGCATAACTTTACGGAAAATCCCGGAAACCGGCTGATTTTGAGAGAAAAAAGGAACTATCTGGCTTTCGGCATAATGCCAGTCTGATTTTGGACGGCATTTGCAACCATGCCTTCCTTTTCGTACAATAAAGGTAACGAAAAAAGAGGGAGGGATTCACCGTGGATCCAAAAGGACAGGACATACTTTTCAACAGTGAGACCAGGCAGAAGGATCTTATGATCCAGATGCTTTCTGAACGGTTAGATGAAAAAGACGGGACCATCACAGAACTGAAGGAAACCATCAATGACCTGAAAGAAACAATTGCCGGTCTCAGGGAAACACTGGATGAATTCCAGCGGAAACTCTTTGGCACAGGCAGTGAGAAGACAAAACAGGATAAGGAAACGGAAGAAACTGTGACAACGATCGTCAAAAGCCACAAACGGACAACACGCAAAGCGAAAGCAACGCGTGAAGACCAGTATGGAAATCTTCCAATCCATAAGGAAGTCATCCCCCTGCCGGAAGAAGATAAGTATTGTCCTTATTGTAATTCCAAGATGGAGTATGTGACGAACGTTTGTCCGGGAAGAACTCCGGATCACACCTGCGAAGGTGGAACGAATTCATTATTACCAGGAAAAATGGCAGTGCCCGGAATGCAAAAAAGATGGTGATGGAACATTCGCAGAATCCAAAACACCTACCGCTTTAATCCCGCACAGCCCGGCCTCTCCATCCATAGTCTCATATGTTGCAATGGAAAAGATCGGACTGGCAATGCCTTATTACCGGCAGGAGTTTCTGATGAACCAGCTGGGATGAAGAACTTTTAAAGCGTGATCTGGTGCATGCAGACGAGACAACATGTCAGGTTTTGCGTGAGAAGGGACGCACTGCGGAGCAAACATCCTATATGTGGTTATATACAACCGGCAGTGATGCGCTCACTCCAATCGTCCTCTATGATTATCAGCCAAGCCGTAAAGGATCCTGTGCACAGAACTTTCTAGAGGGATTTCGTGGACTGGTACAGTGTGACGGATACCAGGGTTACAACAAGCTGGAAGATGTCATACTGGTATGCTGTCTTGCACATGCAAGACGGAAGTTCTTCGAGGCAGTTCCGGCAGCCAGGCGTAAAAGGCTGAAACTTTTGGATATCAACTCCGATGAAGCGATCGAGGATATCAATCTTCCGGATGAAGAGGAAGCAAAACAGTTGCTTCCGGCAGAAATCGGACTGCTGTATTGCAACAAACTCTTCTATCTGGAGCGTACACTGAAGGATTTGAATCCTGAGGAACGCAAACAGCAAAGAGACGTTTTGGAACAACCTGTATGGGATCAGTTCTGGAACTGGCTGGATACCCTTCATCCAACTGGCGGAAGCAAGCTGGGGAAAGCGGTGGACTATGCCCAAAACCATCACGACACACTGATGGATTATCTGTTGGATGGCAGATGTGAGATTTCGATCAATCGGGCAGAGCGAAAAGCCAAAAGTTATGCGATTGGGCGGAAAGCTTTCCTGTTCCACACATCAGAGACCGGTGCCGGTGCAAGTGCGGTGATGTACAGCATCGTAGAGACAGCAAAAGCAAACAATCTGAATATTTTCCAATACCTCTATACGGTACTCCTGTATATGCCGGATTACATGAATTCGTCCGCAGGTATAGAGCAGCTGATGCCATGGAGTGAATTTATAAAGGAACAATGTTCAGGACTAATTGATGTGGAATCTAATGTTCCGGAAAAAAGAATTCCCCTGCCGCATAGGTAGCAGAGGAAGTGAAAGTAAACGGTAGTCGTTTACTGCTTTAACAGAATTTAGGAATATGGTAGGCGGTGTGTTATTTATCGCTTACTTTTGCTGTTTTCTATTATGATATATGAGGATTATAATCGAGGACCGGAAAAAAGATTCATTGAGAATATTAAGGTTTGGCTTGGGTTTAAGACATCTGTTGGCATTATGCAGGTGACATCTGGTAAAAAGCTGAGTAATGAACAAAGTGTTCAAGAGGCATATAAGATGATCTGTGATTTTAAAAGAAATTTGCAAGATAATATGTACGAATATAATTTTGCACGTGACGTTGCGATACAGTATAATCCTGATGAACGGTATGCGGATTCAGTTGCATATATTCACAATACATTAGTTAATAGTATTTCTAATGGTGCAATTAAATGTAAAGAAATTAGAAGAAAAGATTTGGAAAAAACATACTGCTTTCCAGAAAAAAAGAAGGTACGCTGAAGGAGTTTTCAAATGTATTATGCAGTAATATGAAAATTGCTTTCAAATATATAGAGGGGAATATTCTGGATGAAATAAGCGAATCACCGTATATTACTGTTGCAAAAACAGCGAGTGGTTGGGAAATTATCTTGCATGATTTGGATAATGTAATAATTAATGGAAATGGAAGTCATTTACTATCAACATATCCTGATGCAAATGTATTGGTTTTGAAAAATTGCCGAAATATTGTTTTAAAGAATTTTGAATTTGGGCATAATCCAGGTGCTCACCATTGCGAAGGTAGTGTAGTCAGATTGGAAAATACATATAATTGTTTTTTGAAAAAACTTGATTTATATGGTTGTGGAACATATGGAATATATGCGGTAGACAGTGACTTTAAAGGAAGAAAATTGAAAATTCACCATTGTAGCGATGGGGCAATGTGGTGTATGGATACTACGTCAGAAATAAAAGATAGTAAGATTTTTCATTGTAGAAAACAAGTAGAGAACCTTATCTGTTCGGATGGTTTTACGACAATGAAACATGTGAAAATATATGATAATCATATTGAGGAGGCTGTATTCGATATACCAGAGTATCTGTTAGAGTGTGAAGATGTGAAAGTTTATAATAATACATATCATAAAAAGGGAATCAATAATAAGAATGAAAAAGAAATACTGTGGTGGGATAATCAACAGTTGAAATAGTTATAGGGGAATTACGTCAAAATTGTAGCAGAACGTGATCTTCAGATGATTTTTGGACATTATTGCAAGACCAAATTGGACAAAGTGACGGTGTGAACCGGTGCGGTCATACGGAACATATCCGAATTCATCCAGTATCAGTATCTAGGCACGGTTAAGTTTCTTTTTCAGTGCAGTAAGTTTTCCACTGCTCTGGCTTTCGGAAAAGAGATTGAGAAGTCCGGCAGTACGGTAGAATTATATGCAAAGGGCAATGAACGAAGCTCAAGAAATTTATATGGCTTTGTATAATAATTTTTTTGATCAGAGTGAAGAATTTCTTGAGGAGATGCAGGCAATTTTGAATGCATTAGAAAAAGCATTGGATTTTTCAGAAAAATGGAAAGCATCTAAGATAAATCTTGAAATAGACAATACCTAAGGGCTTCTGGAATGGAGCCCTTAAATAAAAGACAATTAAACTGCAAAAGAAGTTAATAAAGCGGATGGAATTACGTCATATCGAATGGTATGATTTTGCATAAAGATTTATAATTATTTTTAAAATTAGTGACACAGAAATCGCAAAAATGATAGAAATAAGTGCTCAAGATGTAAGGAATAGCTCAGAAAGCCTCGGAATATTTAATAGATACTTATTTTGGTGTATTCAACTTTGAAACGTTTGTTGTCGCATTTGGATCATATGTTTGTAAAAAACGACGTTGGATAAAATAAACAAGGTTATGGAAATATTTTGATGAAGCACATGAGGTTAAGGAAAGAAAGCAAAAATTCGTTGAGAAAGCAAAATAACTAGATTATAATGTATTAGTGGAAATATAAAAAAGAAAATTTTTAGAGAGAATATGTCTCATAAATCTTACACAAATGGTGTGAGAAATGTAGATGCAGTTTAATGAGGAAGAAATAATGAATCTTGACGAAATATTGAAGCAAGCACCTAAAGATAATCTCATAGGTGATTCTATAATAATTACATATGCTAAATTACAGAGATATGAAAAAATATTATGTTCTGTTAGCGGAGGAAGTGATAGTGATATTTTAGTTGACCTATGCCAGAAATATGATAATGCTAATAAAATTACATATGTTTTTTTTGATACTGGGTTGGAGTTTAGAGCAACAAAAGAACATTTAGCATATTTAGAACAACGGTATGGAATAGAGATTCGGAGAATACGAGCTATAAAAACAGTACCACTTTGTTGTAAAACATATGGACAGCCTTTTTTATCCAAGCAAGTAAGCGAATGGATTGAAAGATTACAAAGGCATAATTTTCAATGGGAAGATGAACCTTTTGATATTCTAATACAACGATATCCTCAGTGCAGGGCTGCACTGAGGTGGTGGTGTAATGATTTTGAACGGAAATCGGAAGGAAGAGAAAGCAGCTTTAATATTGGATATAACCAGTATTTAAAAGAGTTTATGGTAGCTAATCCACCACAATTTAATATTTCTAACAAGTGCTGTCATTATGCAAAAAAGCTGGTTGCTAAACGCTTTAAAGAACAGGAAAAGTTTGACTTAAATATGTATGGTGTTAGAAAAGCTGAAGGCGGAGCAAGAAGAAGTGCTTATAAAACATGTTTTTCTTCCAATGATGAGGGATGTGATGAGTATAGACCTATTTTTTGGTATTTGGCAGATACAAAAAATGTATATGAAACGCATTATAATATTCAAAACAGCAAATGTTATAGTGAATATGGACTGAAGAGAACTGGATGTGCGGGATGCCCGTATTCAAAAAAATTTGAGGATGAGTTAGAAGCTATGCGGCAACATGAGCCACAATTGTATATGGCAGTTAATAATATTTTTTTAGATTCATATACATATACAAGAAGTTATTGGGATTTTGTTCAAAAAATGAGGAATAATAAAAACAAAGGAGATAGATAATTTATGGATAAAGTTGTGAAAGCTAGTCCCACGAAAGAATTTTTTGTCAATATGCTAGTTCGAGATATTTTGTTGAAACAGGCAATTATTGAGTTGATTGACAATAGTATTGATGGTGCAAGAAGTATTAGGAAAAATAATCAGTATTCCGGTTTGAAAATTTGCGTAAAGTTTGACAATAGTAAATTTGTGATAGAAGATAATTGTGGGGGAATTCCATTAGATGTCGCCGCCAATTATGCTTTTAGATTTGGACGTCCTAAAACAGTTGAAAGTAGTAATACAGAAACAACGGGTATATTTGGAATCGGTATGAAGAGAGCTTTATTTAAGATTGGCAATAATTTTTCAATACATTCCATTACTAAAACGACAGAATTTCAACTAAATCTTGATGTAAAAGAATGGTTGAAGAAAGATGATAGTGATTGGGATTTCAGTTTTTCTTCATATAAAGAGAACATGAATAATTCGGAAGAAGATACTGGAACAAAAATAGAAGTTACAGATTTAAATTCGGAAATTGCAGCAGAATTGAATAGTGAAGAATTTGAAAAAGAGGTTATAGAACACATTCAACGTCGGGTTGGATTGGATATTGCATATGGTATAGCGATTGTTGTAAATGACAAAACATTAGTTGGAAATAATATAGTTTTAATTGATAATGAAGAAATAAACCCCATTAAGGAGGAATATCAAGATGGGGAAATTAATGTAAAGATATTGAGTGGGATAGCACCTCGTGAGGGAAAAACGTATCCACCAGAAAAAGCTGGATGGTATATTTATTGTAATGGAAGATTAGTAGTGGCTGCGGACAAAACTTCCCTGACGACATGGAAGGATATGGAAAATAAAAGTAGCGGTATTGTATTTCACAATAATTATGCTGGTTTTAGAGGGATTGTTTATTTTAGTTCTAAACATCCTGAGAAGTTACCATGGAATACTACAAAAACTGGACTTGATGAGACATCATTAGTATACTTGCGAGCAAGGGAAAAGATGCTTGAAATTTTTAAAATTGTCAAAAATATATTAGATGACGTAAGAAAGAATACTGAAGTCGAAGATGATGGAATAGAAGAAACAATTGCCCAAATGCACGGAACTGAGATGACAATAGAAAATGTTAATAAAGTAAAAGAGAATAGGGTAGTGAGTATTAAAAATGTATCAGTAATCACTGTTCCAAATGTAACAATAAATTACAAAAAACCAAAGGAAGAGGCTGAAGAACTAAAAAAGGTGTTAGGGGTAAAATCCTATAGAGAAGTTGGAGAGAAAACATTTGAATACTATAAGGATGCGGAGTGTTAACATATGCCAGGAAGTGATCAAAGGATAAATTATCAGGTTCGTCCTGCTAAATCCATAGAGAGAAAAATGCTATGCGACTTGATTCGAGAAATACAATTGATAAGAGCAGATGGAGAGATGAGATATATAGGTCTCGGAGCAAAATATTTTACAGATTTTCTTTTGCTTCATAATGAGTTTGGCGTTACAGATATGATTAGTATTGAAGCAGAGAAAGAGCGGCAAATTAGGTATGAATTTAATAAGCCACTGAAATGTATCCAAATGTGGTACGGAACAACTAATGAAGTGCTTCCTCAGATTGATGGATTTGATGAAAAGATGAATTTGATATGGTTAGATTATGATAATTCATTTGAAGATACTATGCTCCTTGATGTTGAAACTATTTGTAGAAATTTGAATGTTGGAAGTATGTTTTTTGTGTCATGTAATTATTCCTTTAGAGGTGAAAAACCATCGGAAAAAATGGAATCATTTAAAAATAATGTAGGAGATTTTTTTGACGAGCAGATTGAGAAAAGCAATTATACATCAAAAAAAATGCCAATTATTATAAAAAAACTAATAGATAATCAAATAAATAAAACTATTGACATGAGAAATAGACTAGATCAAAGACATATACAATATTTACAATTACTTTTTTTGACATATAAGGATGGGGCACCTATGATGACTATTGGAGGAATTTTGGCAGATGAAGAATTAAATGAAAAAATAAAGAATAGCAATTTGTTTGATAAATATTCGTTTATGTCATGTGATGAGCATATTTTTGCAATAGATATTCCTAAATTAACAAATAAGGAAATTCAATTGATATTAAAGAATCTTCCTATATCAGAAAAAGAGTTTACTGAAAATGATCAAAAGTTTTATGGGATAGAATATGAAGAAATATGCAAATTTGAAAAAATATATAGATATTATCCATATTATTCAGAAGGATTCTTTAGTACATAAAGAAAAGAGAAAAAAAAGTTTTAGATACATGGATTGTATGCTATTAGGGCATAAATTATGTGATAAAAGAAAAAAATTTTGGTTATGACGGAAAGTAAGCGATGAATGATATACTGTTCCAAATGTTTTTTCAGACCTGGATGTTATCAATTATGAATTGTCATCTGAATATATATGATTTGTGGGAGAAAGGAAGAAACTAATGAAAAATACAAAATATCCACCAATACTATATCATTATGCAAGCATGGAAAAAGCTATTAGTATATTAAAAAATAAAAATTTTAGGTTATCTGATATAACAAAAAGTAATGACATAAATGAAATGAGTATTTTCATTCCAAGGCTTTTCGATGAGATGATAAATAGTTATGATGTACACAATGGATTTTATAGGTATGAGTTTACTTATAGAGGCAAAAAAGGAAGAGAAGCATTTCATATTTTAGTAAAAGAGTTAAAGGAAAGGATAGAAAAAGAATTTAAAGATGGAATTATAGCCACATTTGTAATATGCTTTTCGGAAGATGGGGATTTGTTAAGTCAATGGAGAGGATATGCAGATGATGGAAGAGGAATGTGCTTGGGATTCGGTGTAGATGAAATCCTGAAATTTGCAGATATTTCAGCGTTTACAACAACATTAGAGTTGGAAAAAGTAGAATATCTATCAAAAGAAGAACTTGACCAAAGAATAAAAAATTTTGCAAATGATTTATTTGATTTAATACAAGTAATTTTATTTGACATTAATGAAATGGATATATCGAATGATTCAAATACGGAATTTGAAGAAAATATTTATGATAACTTGTATTATAACATAATAGCTGAAATAGAAGAAAGTATAAAATTCAAGGCAGAAGGATTTAAAGAGGAAAAGGAGTGGCGACTTTTTATAAAAAACTCGTTAAACAAGGATGAAATTCAAAAAAAAGAATATTCTTCAATTGGAAGCTTGTCAGAGGAAGCACGTAGAAAATCAAGAGAGTTTGTGGATGCTAATGTTGAGTTTAATGTAAAGAAAAATGATATTGTTCCTTTTATAAGTTTTGGATTTGACAAGTATCATAATAATTTAATAAATGAGGTAATATGTGGACCAAACAATATGATTAGAAAAAGTGATTTGGAGGTGTTTTTGAGAAAGTATGGTTATAATGATTGTAAATGCAGAAAATCAAACATTACATATATTATAAGGTGACGTATGTAAAATAATATAGAAATATTTCGACATCTTGGATGCGGAAAAGCTGATGGTGAGGGCTTCTGGAAAGAAGCCCTTGTATATTAATGAATAAGAGATGGAGGGGAAGATTTACGGCATTATGTCAAAACTACTTGATTTGTATAAGCATTCTGAAGAACAAAAAATAGAATTTTTCGAAATGATGGAAATTTAATGTTAAACTACAATAGAAAAAGAATGAGCACATTATGATTAATAATATACAAGAATTTGAAAAATTATTCCAAAAATTTGCCGATAAAGGTTTACAAGGGATGGAACATTGGAATGCAGATGAATATAAGACCAATAGTGATATATTACGCTTTTTATATACCGTGTTAAAAATTAACGAAGTGCAGATAGAGAAAGAGTATGAGAAAAATTATGTAACATATGACTATGAGAATTGTGTAAGAGCATTTGCTGTAGAGGCACTTGGGATACTTTGGAAAGCAAATGAAATATTTTTCAAAGAAGATAGGGACACTGTTATAAAGTTATTGTCTCAGAGACATATTGCGTGGGCTGCATATCATATTCAGGAGACAGAAAAGAAAAAGCTTGATGAAAATTGGAGTATAAATGAGGCCTGGCAATTTATTTATCTTGGTCTTGTGGAATTTTATGCAAAATTCTATGGAAAATTTCAAGATAATGAGGAAGCAATCGTATTATTATGTAAGTATTATCCGAAAGATATGGATTTAGAGAGATACTATGAGAAAATCGCAGAAGTATTGTATTCGCATATCAGCAATGCAGGAACGCCACAGGATTTTGGTTATGCTTACAATGGAATAAATTTAATTGCTTCCTATATAGAAAATTTGCCGGAAGGACTTGTGGAGACGCTTTTAAAACAGTATAGGCTGTTTTTGATATTGAATAACGAAATATATCGGCATCAGATCGCAACTGTTATTATGAATGCAGGGCTAACAGAGAAAAAACAGTCTGAGTTAAAGTTCTTTTATCTGGATTCGCTTATGATCGCGAATTTAATAAATTATAAGCTGCTTCAAAACGGAGAAGGAAGACAGGAATATAATACATTAGATTTGGCATTAGAGGAAAAGAAAATAAAAGTATTTAAAGAACCGGAAGCGTATTGGACGAATGATGTGCTGGATCACCGGTCTTTCTTTCAGGATAATCAGTTACGATTTCAGATAGTGTTAGAATCTGAAAGTATACAAATAAAAAGTAAGAATAAGCTTTTTATGAAATTTGCTTTCCAGAAAAATGACTGGAGGCTGCAGAAATACAAAGAAAGAGAAATAGGAGCAAGCATAGAAAAAATGGTAAAAGGGGTGCCAGAGGACACTTCTTTTGGTAAGTTAAAATATAGACCAATGCTATTTTCTCTGCTATATCTGGAGAATTATAGAGGAATCACGCAGCAGGTATTTGATCTGGATCACCTTTTTACACTGCAATTAGGAGAAAAACAATTAAAAAACACAAAAAAGAATGAAAATGTGTTCCCTCATTTTTATGGGGAAGAGATATATTCTCTATCCTGTATCGTTGGGAAAAATGGAACAGGAAAAACAAGTATCATTGATTTTTTGAGGGAAACATTTTTTAAACTGATTAAGATAATAGATGAATCATCAATTGCGTGTACCGAAGGATATGTTGAGGAAGATGATTATGAAAAATATGAAATTTTAGATACAGGAACACGTTTTTTTGTTATCTTTAATTTTGGTGAGAAGCATTATTTTTTATCTAACACGAAAGAAATAAAAATATGTACAGGCGAGGTAGAACCATATCAGAAAAGAGTCTGGGGCAGTGAAAATGATATGTGTAAAGTAGCATATTTTTCACAGCAGATTAGAACGAATGAGGCAATCTGGTCTGATAAAGGGGAATATACAAAGAAAAGTGTAATAGAAATACAAATTTCAAAGGCTTTGAATGGATTCAGACAATGCGATTTCTCAGAGGCTTCAAGCCTGATTGAAAAGAGGAAAATAGCTTTAAGTATAGAAAATCAGAAAGAACGGAATTTGATATTTGATGAAAAAGTGACAAATAAAGAATTGTGTTACCAGATGGTTCTTTTTTATAGTATACCGACAAGCGAGATTGAGGCATATCTGGATATTTCAAGTGACAAAAAAATTTATATTTATAATGCTTCAAATGGTGAGCAATTAGAAGATATTGAACTTAAAGAGATGTATGCAGATCAGGAAAATTTAAAGAGAATACTTGAAAAGTATGCAGGAAAACCAGAAGTGGCATTAAGATATCTTTCGTCAGGACAGTATTCGAAACTTGTTTTTTTAGCGAGATTATATTGGTTTATAGCTGGATATCGAAAGGTTGGAAGACAAATCAATGAATATTTGAAAGAAGATTTTTTTACTGGAGATGAAGCTTTGCTGGAAGGCGAAGCAGCACTTATTTTTATAGACGAAGGAGAACTGTATTATCATCCGGAATGGCAGCGGGAGTATTTAATGACATTGTTGCAGATGATTCAGAAAAATGAACAGGATTCATTAGTTCAAGTTATTTTGACAACCAATTCACCTTTCATAATTTCGGATGTTTTACGGGAAGATGTAAAGTATATAGACGATGGACAGAATATAGGAGACGAGACATTTGGACAGAATATTCATATGCTTTTAACAAAAAACTTTTTTATGAATTATACGATTGGAGAATACAGCAGACAGTTGATAAATGATATCAGTTGTTTTCTCTCAAATAAAGAGAAAGAAAAGTCTGGTAAAAATTCTAAACTTTTAGAATATCTAAACGAAACAGACGATGCCTATGAAGTGCTGAATTTTCTGATCGGAAAGATTGGAGAACCAATTTATCGTATCAGATTAAAAAAGCTGCTGGATGAATGGCAGGAAGCAAGGCAGAGCACAAAAGAATGGAAGATACAGGAATTAGAAAGACAAAGACAGATGATTGATGAACAAATAAAAAGAATAAGGGGAGAAGAATAGAGGTTGGTATCGATTGAACCATATGGGACAAATATTGAAGAAATATTTTATTTCAGTGTTGAGAAACAATTTAGCAAGGCAGATAAAACAGAGATTGTAAATGGATGCAAAAAGTTTTTTCCGCCAGATTTTTTCGTGACAGGGCAGGACTTTAAGCAATTGGTATTAGCACCATACAGTGAACTAAAACGTGTTTATGAATTTATAAAACAGGATGAGAACCCAATGTTACAGGAATGCTTTCCTATGAATGTAAATGGAAAACGGAAAATAAAAGAAAAATATAAAAAATATTGTGAAACATTTTCCAAGGTAACACAGACAATAGCAGGAGATAAAAAAGTAAATGTTAGGATTGTGCACGCAGCAAAGATTACAGTATGTCCTTATTGTAACAGAGATTACATAAATAGCCGTTCAAAGGTTTCAGTTGGTGCACAGCTGGATCATTTTTATCCAAAGTCATTATATCCTTTTTTTGCTCTGAGTCTATATAATCTGGTACCTATATGTGGAACGTGTAATCTCGTGAAGCGTGTCAATAAAAAGATTTTTGCTTCGCCTTTCGACAGTAATATTAACTGGGATGATGAAATACAGTTTAAATTTCCTGATTTGGAAACTACTCCCGGATTCGTTGAAATACATGCTGAAAACAGAGCTAAGAATAACATTCGGGAATTAAAAATACAGGAAGCATATCAGGTACATGAAATTGAAATTAAAGAAATTGCGGAAAAAGCTCAGGCATATAATGCGTCGCAGTTGGATGAATTCAAAAGTGTATTGGGAGATAACAGTTTAACGCGAGCGGAAGTTAAGAAGTTGATTTTTGGTGATGAAATCACGCCAGAGAGAATGAAAACAATGCCACTTGGGAGAATGATAAGGGATCTGGAGAGAGAACTGGGAGTGTATGGGGAACAAAAAAATTGATAAATAGGTACTTTGAATAGAGGAAAGATAGCAGAAAAGGATGTATAGTGACATTTATATATTTTTATGGTATAATATCCAGAATTCAATGAGAAAAGAATTGTTCAAACTATTTGTTATCAGACAGTTTTGATTTTTATGTGTCAGTGAAACCATAAAGCATGGATGTATAGGAGCTGATATCAGAGAATTAGGTCATTTTTTGATGACCTTTTCTTTTTATGTGAGATAATGTAGAAACACTGAAAAATCTGTGCAAAGCCAAGGGAGGAGGAGCGGTAGAGATGAAATTGTTGAGTATTCCAGTTGGGGTGTCTGATTTTGAGGAAATCCGCAGGAATGGTTATTATTATGTTGATAAATCAGGTCTGATAGGCGAACTTCTCGGTACAACAGGAACAAAAGTAACCTTGATCACTCGCCCTAGGCGGTTCGGAAAAACACTTGGCATGAGTATGCTGGAAAGCTTTTTTGATATCCAAAAGGATAACAAGGCACTGTTTGAGGAACTTGAGATTGCAAAGAGGCATGAACTGTGTATGGAATGGATGAATCAGTGGCCGACTGTGTTTGTTTCGTTCCGGCAGGTTGACGGTCTGAATTTTAACAGTGCATACGATATGCTTACACTTGTCATCTCGGAGTTGTATAAGAAGCACTTGTATCTGTTGGATAGCGACAAGGTAGATAGTTTTGATAAAGAAATCGTAAAACAACTGATACAGGGTACGGCTTCGGCCAAGGATACGAAAGGAAGCCTGATGCTGCTTACGAGATTGATGTATCAGCAATATGGCAAACCTGTGATTCTCCTGATTGACGAATATGATGTTCCTGTGGCAAAGGCAAACAGCAATGGCTACTATGAGGAGATGTTAGATGTCATGAAGGGTCTGATGCAGGCTTTGAAGGACAATCAGGCACTCTGCTTTGCAGTGATTACGGGCTGCTTGAAAATTGCAAAGGAAAGCATTTTTACTGGAACAAATAATTTTATTTCAGACACGATTACAGATTCCAGGCTGAATGAGTATTTTGGATTTGTTCAAAGTGAGGTAGACCAGATTCTTAAAGATGCGGACGTTTTGGATAAAGCAGAAAGCATCAGGGAGTGGTATGACGGATACCACTTCGGTGATTTTGATGTTTACTGTCCGTGGGACGTGATGAATTATCTGCTGGAGTTACAGCGCAATCCTAAAGCAAAACCTGTCAGCTATTGGAAGAACACGAGTGATAATGCAGTCATCCGCTCGTTCATTGATTATGCTGGAAGCAACATCACTGGGAAACTGGAAACTTTGCTGGCAGGAGGTACAATCGTTCAGCGCGTGGATGAGAACCTGACTTATGATTATCTGCATTCTTCAGAGAATAATCTTTGGAGTATGCTGTATCTGACTGGATATCTGACAAAAGCACGTGAGGAAGATTACAATGGTAAGCTGGCGGATGGTACAGTGGCGCTTATGATTCCGAACGCTGAAATCAAGGAAATCTTTGAAACGACCGTTGTCAAATGGTTCGATGACAGCACGAAAAAATGTAACCGGAGTGCGTTGTTCGATGCCGTGTGGAACGGTGACAGCGAGAACCTTACCAAAGAGATGAATGCATTACTGCGCAGAACCATCAGCTACCATGATTATAAAGAGGACTTCTATCATGCGTTTCTTGCAGGTATTTTTACAGGGGCAGGATATATGGTGGATTCTAATAAAGAACATGGTGAAGGTCGCAGTGATGTGGTTGTGTATGATCCAATCAACGGCAGAGTGGCAATTTTTGAAGCAAAGTACACAAAGTCTCTGGATAAACTGGAAAGTGCGTGCGATGCGGCTTTGCAGCAGATTGATGACAGGATGTATGCAGAAGAATATGAGGATGATTACGATCAAATTCTTTGTTACGGCATTTCGTTCTTTAAGAAACGTTGCATGGTGAAGAAAAAGCTGGCGAAAACTTGAACAACGTAAGTTTACTACAGAGCAGTCCATGGAACTTGCAATTGCAGCAGTCAAGATTGCATGTGTGAAGAACGGTCTGGATCATGTCTGCCTGATGGGATGTAACTTGAAATAAAAGAGGGAGCAGACGCTGTATGTGAGAACATCAGACAGGCATTGCAGAAAGGACAGATTGCAGTGACAGTTCTTGATAACGTATTATATGATGCTGAGGCTATGGAGAAACTGGAACAGGAGAAAGGTGGCAGATTAAGGGCTTCCGAGAAGGAAGCTCTTAAATAATAAATAATCGAACTACAAAAGAAGAATAAATATAATATAAATTACGTCATATCGAATGGCATTTAATGAAAAATAGTATACAATAAATTTGAAAATATTGTCACAGGAAGGAAACAGCATGAAAAAAGCACATTTGAAATGATAATGGAAGTATTTTCAATATGCAGTTCTATAGCAGCTTTAGGTGTATCGTGTGCTGCTCTTATGGTGTCAGCAGATAAAAAATCTGCTGAACATGTTGGAATAATAGTATTTATGGAGTGTAAGACAGAAGATTTGAGATAGCGTATTTAAAATGGAATAGTCATAAAGAAGTTGAAGGCAAATGAGGGAAAAGAAAATAAGTGAAAACTTAATAGAGTTGATTTTAAATAGCCAGTCCGATACAAGGAGTGGCTATTAAACGTTTTGAATAAAAAACAAATTGTTGGTAGAATGTGATAAAATTTAAGTTGTACAGCTTATGTCAGATGAGAACAAAATCAGCTGCAAGAAAGGAATATATAGTTTTTATGAATAACGATACATTATTATATTGGCATAAATTAGAGAATTTTTATCCTTATATACTGGAAGAACAGCACAACGAGAAAATAAAATCATTTAAGATAGCACGGGAATGTGACTATCCAGACTTAGAAAATCCAACAATTCAGGAAAATAATTGTGTACGGTATTATGAAGTGTATTTGGGAATTTTTAGGGTGAAAAGTGCATTAGATGTGATTGCTAAACAGATGAATGCAGAAAAAGAGTTCCGAGATGACAGTAATGAAACAAGTTGTTTTTGTAAGTTTAGATTAAAGGCAGATGGAAAATTTGATGAAACAAGTTTTAGAATATCGTCATTTCCATGGGCAATTAACAGGGTAAAACAAAAACAGATAGAACTTAATCAGTGGGATGATGATTTTCATGAATATGAAAAAAGATTATTTATGCAATTGTTTGCATGGGATGAAGTGGTGGACTATGAAAAATGCAGGCAGATAGTAAATAGGATAAAGAGTGAATTATCATGGAATATAGAATTTTCAGGGTGCTGGATGCGAATAGACAGGGTTGTTGGTGAGAAAAAAGATAATCAGTCTCAAGAACATACAGCGGTGGTTGAAGAGGAAGACCGCCAAATTGATGAACTGATCAAAGCAAATGATTTATTGAATAGTTTTTATGTGAGAGATCTGGAAAATGTAATTAATAACGTATCGAAACAAAATTATGGTCAGGCATTGGAACAATATTTGAATCATAATTCGGATAAGCGCATAGATGTAGAACATGATAAGGACGCTCTTTTTGCAATATTTGATCCGAAAACAATGCCATATGGTAAATGGCCAAGTGGCTATTCACTAAGAAGCATGCAGCAGCTAGCTGTAAATATTGCGATGAACCAAAAGGAAGGGTATACGCCGGTGTTTTCAGTTAATGGACCTCCGGGAACAGGAAAAACGACATTGCTAAGAGACGTTGTTGCAGCTAATGTAGTGGAGAGGGCAATAGCTCTGTGTGAATATGAGAAGCCGGATGATGTTTTTGTTAAGGAAATAGGTATAATTTCTTATAACAGATATAACAACACGATAAAAGAGATTGATGATAAATTAAAAAAATATACTATGCTGGTAGTGACAAATAATAATGCAGCAGCAAAAAATATTACGATGGAACTTCCAGATATCAAAAGTATTTCGAAAGAGTATCAGGATAAGTACACATATTTTAATCAGATTTCAGACCAGGTATTAAAACGAAAAACATGGGGAATGTGTGCTGCAACGTTAGGAAATCGAAAAAATTGTTCAGCGTTTATTGATGTATTTTGGCCTTTAAAGAAAGAAGAAGATGAATTCTTTGATTTTAATCGTTATTTGAGGACTATCCAGACACAGAAAACAGCAATGCAATATAAGGAGAACTGGAAAGCTGCAAAAGATAGATTTAGTAGCGTGTTAAAAGAGGTGCAAACTGAATATTCGAAAATGGATGAATGTTATTGTATATTAAAGAAAATAAGAAGAATGCAGAGAAATATTTCAGAAAAAGAAAGAAAACTCAGGGCAGTACGAAAACGTCTAAGCAAATTATATATGGAAAAAGGGGAAGCTGAAAAAAGTGTACAGGAATTAGAAATGCAGAGATTACAAATGCAAAAACAAAAAGATGAAATAAGACAACAGGTATTATTTTTTAAAATTAGGTATTGGATTTGTCCTAAAAATGAGATGATAGTGGCATATAAAAATATTGAAAAAAAAGAGAATAAATGTCTGCATGAAAAGTTTGAAAAACAGGAAAAAATACGTACTTTAGAGGATCAAATTACGGAAGAAAAGGATACAGAAAAGCAGTATGGGAAAGAAATTGAAGAACAGAAACAAAAAATAGAACTACAAAACCAACAGATTGATAATTTCAAAAAGGAATATGAGGAATATGTTCCAGACGATGATTATCTGATGAAATTGACTGAATCAGAAAAAGCACAGGAATATAAAACAGCTCAGGAAAAAGCACCGTGGAATGGAAAAGAAATAAATAAATTACGGGAAACTCTATTTTTAGAAGCTATGAATTTGCAGCGAGCCTTCGTAGAAAACTCATCACAGATGAGAGATCAATTGGATGCATTTAGCAAGATGATGAGAGGAAATTTGAGCAGTGCCCAGCTGGATAAATATGCGGCTTCATTATTTCAGGGATTTGCATTAGCTGTTCCGGTAATTTCAAGCACATTTGCATCAATAGGTAGTTTTTTACGATATGTAGGAAGGGAAGATATTGGACTTGTACTTGCAGACGAGTCTGGACAAGCAATGCCACAAGCAGCAGCAGGTGTGATATGGAGATGCAGGAGAGTGATTGCAGTTGGTGATCCATTGCAAATTGAACCGGTAGTTACAATACATGATAAGACAATTGAATTTTTGAAAAATTATTATAAGCAATCGGCGTTTATTGCAAGTAAAACAACAAGTGTACAAAGTCTTGCAGATGCAGCTAACAACTATATAGGAATCCGGGAATTAGATGGAACAAATTTTTATGTGGGATCACCATTGCTGGTACATGGAAGATGCCAGAAAAGAATATTTGACATTGCGAATATTATCGCGTATAACGAGACAATGATATATAATACAGTCGATCGAGAAGAGTCTGTATGTGCGTGGATTGATGTTAAAGGGCAGTCACAGAATAAACATTTTGTATTGGAGCAGGCGAAACGTATTTTGCCAATAATAAAGAACAAGTTTATTGCCAGCTGGAATAAGAATGGCAAGGCAGAAATTCCTTCCTTATTTATTATCAGCCCATTTAGAAATGTGAAAGCAGGACTGGCTAGCTATTATAGGGATAACGATTTCTTGTATCATAATATTTGTGAAAGCAACGATGTTGAATGCAAACAAAATATAAAAGATTGGATAAGAGATAATATTGGCACAATTCATACATTTCAGGGAAAGGAAGCAGATACTGTAATCATATGTCTTGGAGTGGATTCTGGAGAAAAAGAAAATGGAGCAGTAGAATGGGCATGCGGCAGACCAAATATACTTAATGTGGCAGTGACTAGAGCAAAAAACAATCTGTATATTGTTGGAGATGCTGATAAATGGGCTTCAAAGCCGTACTTTTCAACTGCGTATGAGTTGTGTGAGAAATGTACTGATATAAAAATAAGTGTTTCTTAAGCATTTTTTTGATATAAAAATTGTAATTTGCATAAGCTGGTATGGCAGATTGGCAGTGTGGCGGTTAAACTCAAATTTAAATTGATATCACAAGATAAAATTGATGCTTTGCACAGACATGGTTCTATGCTATAATAGCGCATAATGGCAAAATCAAAGGATGAGAGGATTATCATGAACGAGGAAGAAGTACAGATTGATTTAATGACATTGCTGCACTATATATTACGTAAGTGGCGTAGCATTATTGTTGTGATGCTGATTGTGGCAGTTGCTGCGAATCTATATTCGGTAAAAAAAAGTATGTCAGTAGTGGCATCTGTAAGCGCAGCTGAAGAAGAAGTGGATATAGAAAAGCAGATTGAAAATGCAAAAGAGGAATTGACAGCGGATGAGCTGGAACAGGTAGAACGTGTATATTCCATGTATGAGTATAATTCGCAATTATATCAGGAAAATGACGAATATCTTGAAAAGTCGATGTTGATGCAGCTGGATCCAAATGAGATTCCAACGGTAATGCTGAATTATCAGTTTAAGAAAGACCAGGCAGATGAAGAACTTTCTAATATCTTTACGATGTATGAGAATGCATTATTAGATGAAGATACTTGTACAGCAATCATACAGGTATTTGGAGAAGAATATGCGAATACGTCAGTCAGGGAATTGATATCAGTTACAGACACAGAGAATGTACAGAATAGTGATATTATAAAGCTTCAGAATGATAAAAACTCTGGTATTCTGAGTATTCAGATTTATGCAGATAGCGAGGAACAGTGTGAGCAGGTTGCAGAAATTGTGAAGAAGAGGGTAATGGAATATACAGAGCAATTGCAGCAGATATTTGGAATTTATACAGTAAATGCTATTTCGGAGCAGTATTATATATCCAGTGACAGCAATCTCAATATGCAGAAGTCAGATGTGGTCAATGCAGTAAATGACGCATATACTGCATTGAAAAATATTTCTTCAGGGCTTTCGGAGAAGCAGATGACATATTACAATCTGCTTGTAAAAGGTATTGAAGATAAGACCACGTCAAAAGAAAATACAGATGAAACGGCGGAAATAACAGCTAATGTACAGTACATTAGCATGAAGTATATTTTGATCGGACTTCTTGCAGGTATGTTCCTTGCAGTATGTTGGTATGCAGTTGTTTACATTATGACACAGACAGTGAAAGATGTAGATGAAGTGAAGATAATTACGAATCTTCCGGTATTTGGAACTGTGCTTGGAAGCAATGAGAATGGAAAGCGTAATATTATTGATCGATGGATTGATTCCTGGTTTGCGCATGATAAGAAGAGTGAGAATAATGAACTTTTATTAACACGTATCAGTCATGAAGTAGCAATGCTTGCAGGACAGAAGGACAAGCGAAATCTTTTGGTTGCGTGTTCAGAAAGTGACCAGAATTTGAAGAAACAGGCAGATAGTCTTGTGGAGAAATTAAGAGAACTTGGAATGAATGTAACCAGTACAGATAGTCTGGTCTCTGATAATACGGAAGTACTGAAACAATTAGAGAGTGCAGATAGTGCAGTCTTTGTAGAGCAGTTGATGAAATCTGAAAGAAATCAGATCAGGGAGGCTGTAGAACTTTGCCGGCGCTGTCAGGTTGAGGTGCTTGGAAGTGTAATTGTCGGAAGCGATTCCTATTAGAATTGGAATAGTTGGTTTAAAAATGATATTAGTAAAAAAATATGCTTTTATCGTGGAATGTTTTTAGTGAGTGCGGTTATCAATGATTAATGAATTGTTGATACCGCATTTTCGTCTACATATTGCACAAATCAGAAATCCCTGCCTTTCGCAGGCTGTATCGCTTTCGGCTGGTCAATGGAAAGTCCTTCCATCAGCCAGCGGAATTCCTGCCTTGTCAGAGGTCTGACTTCTGAAGCATTGCGCGGCCATTGGAATTTTCCATTGTCCAGGCGCTTCTGCAGGAGTACAAATCCATCCCGGTCAAAATAGAGGGCTTTCATCGTATTCTTTTTGCGTCCACAGAACAGAAAGACCGCTTTGGAGAACGGATCCATCTGGAAATTGTCACGGATGACTGCCATTCTTCGTCTGTTCTTCTCTTATTACGCATAAGCTGCTCCTCCTGTCAGCTAAAGTAGTTAAACACAGTAACCGGCTACCTTTGCTTAAGAAAAGAAGAGTGATACGCCCACATCAAGATCTGAAAATAGATAAAGTAGTCGTTTACTGTTTATTGACTGTATTATCCCAAATCTTCAATTAAATTTGAAACGGTATGTTATTCATCGCTTACGAAACATATCCTTGCCAAAATACCGGTTTTGAGATAGAATTGAGTTGTTTTGTGAGAAACTTTTAGAAATATGAGGAATAGATATGAAGAAGTTATTTCATCAGATGATGAAATTCGGTCTGGTAGGTGTTATTTGCTTTGTAATTGATTATATCACGGGACTGATTGTTTTAAACGTGCTTATGGCACTGTTTACGGATGCGTGGTTTGAAAAAGCCTCAATGATAGGATCAGCAGCCGGTTTTATTGTTTCTGTTATTGTTAATTATATCCTTAGTTTTAAATTTGTTTTTGAAAGAAAACAGGAATTGAACAGGAGAACAGAGTTTATAGTTTTTGTGATACTGTCAGTGATCGGACTTATGATTAATAGTTTTATGATCTGGATCGCAGTAGGACCGATTTATAGGAATAGCAAATTCCTTCAGGAAAATGTAGGATATAATCTGCTTTATACCGGAGCAAAAATAATAGCTACAGCGGTGGTAATGGTTTACAATTTTGTGACCAGAAAGATTTTCCTGGAAAAGAGATAGATTGAGAGGGGGAGAGAATGGACAATATAGCAGTTTTAATTCCATGTTATAATGAAGCACAGACGATAAGAAAAGTAGTAACAGACTGGAAGAAGGAACTTCCGGAGGCAGTAATCTATGTGTATGATAACAATTCGAATGATGATACAGCGGTGATAGCAGAAGAAGCAGGAGCAATTGTAAGACATGAGTATATGCAGGGAAAAGGCAATGTAATCCGAAGAATGTTTCGGGAGATAGATGCAAAAGCATATATTATGGTGGATGGTGATGATACATATCCGGCGGAATATGGAAGAAAAATGGTAAATTGTGTACTTCAGAAGAATGCGGACATGGTTGTAGGGGATCGTCTGTCCTCTACATATTTCCAGGAGAATAAAAGGCCATTTCATAATTTTGGAAATTCTATTGTGAGAGCTTCCATTAATTTTTTATTTCACACAGAAATAAAGGACATTATGACAGGGTACAGAGCGTTCAGTTTCCAGTTTGCCAAATCTTTCCCGGTACTTTCAAGAGGATTTGAAATAGAAACAGAGATGAGTATCCATGCAGTAGATAAGAATATGCAGGTTGAAAATGTTGTGATTGAATACAGAGATCGACCAGCAGGAAGTGAGTCGAAGTTAAATACTTATTCGGATGGAATGAAGGTGCTTAAAACGATTATGCGGCTGTTTAGAACTTACAAGCCATTAGCTTATTTTGGCACAATTGCAGCAGTATTGGCACTGCTCTCTGTTATTTTTGTGATTCCGGTTTTTTCAGTCTATTTAAAGACTGCTTTGGTGCCAAACTTCCCAACATTGATCGTTTGTGGCTTTACAATGCTGGCAGCAATCCTTTCACTTTTTACAGGATTGCAGTTACAGAATAGTGTACAGAAAAACAGACAGGACTTTGAAATGCAGCTGATCAGACTTGATCATGTCAGAAAGGATTTGGAGGCAGACTATGAAAAATAAATTTATAAAAGAATGTGTGTGGATAATAGTAATATTAATTGTATCCATATTAACAGGGACTGTTTTAATGATTGCATCCTATGCATTGCCGACTGAGCCAATGAAGATGCATGCAAGAGAAACAATATCGATGATGGCAGATGAGGGAGATGATTATAAATGGATTCTTAAAGATTTTACAAGTATGGCTGCTAATTTTACTGATTCACTGATGATCAATACTGCTGTCTATGATGGTAAGGAAAGTTTGTTGGAAAAAGCACTGTTAAATCCGAGAACGAATTATGCAGAAGGCACGCAGACCAGAAAACTGATAAATGCATTACAGGATGTTCCGGGCGGAGATGCGTTTACATATGGTAGATATTGGCATGGATATCTGGTGATTCTAAAACCGTTATTATTTATTTTTAATTATTATCAGATACGATGGCTCAATACGATAATAGGATGCTCACTCATATCGATTATCATGATAGGATTTTATAAAAAATTTGGAAGCTGTAAATATGCATTGGCCTTTGCTGCAAGTGTGCTGTTTCTTAATCCTGTTGTAATGAGAGGATCTTTGCAGTATAATACCGTTTTTTATGTGATTATGATAGAGTATATCTTTGCTTTGTATAAGGGAGATTCCTTAGAAAAAAAGGGAAGATATGATCTTATATTTTTAATGAGTGGTATATTAGTAGCATTTTTTGATCTGCTTACGTATCCGATTGCAGCACTCGGCATGCTGCTTGTACTACAATTACTGATGTTTGAAAGTAATTTTATCAAAGATGTCATCAGAGCAGCCCGGTCTTCTATTGTATGGATTATTGGATATCTTGGAATGTGGTGTGGAAAATGGGTGGTAGCATCATTATTGACAGACGAAAATATTATTGCAGATGCAATTGGCGAGGTGTTATTTAGAACTGGAACAGATACAGGCACAGAAGAATGGATTTTCTCATGGCGAGAATTATTTAGAGGTAATTTCATATGGATATATGGTGAAAATGCAGTTTTGTTTAAAATGTTTGTAATTATGCTGGTTGCAGGTGTAATAGCATTGTTGATCGGAAAGAACTTACAGATTCATTTTAAACTGTCAACCGTGGTAATTTTATTACTTTTCTGTATGATTCCGGTTGCAAGATTTATAGTTTTCAGTAATCATTCATTTATGCATAGTGTATTCACATATCGTGAAGGAATGGTATATGTGATGGCAGCATTGTGTGCTGGTTTTTCGGGTTTAAAATTAAAAGAGAAACGAGAATAACTAATAAAAATTGATAGAATACATTTGAATAATAAAGAGACCGTTTCAAGTTTTGTGTAAACGTTAAAAACTGATATAAGATTTATGAATAGTTACAAATGGGCAGAGCCGATTTTTCAGGTTCTGCCCATATCTGCATTATACAGGAGTTTTTGGGCATGTCAATAAAACCTGCCTAAAACAAGCTGTTTTTACAGGTTGTGTCCAATCAGACGCTCTTCAAAATAGATTTCAAGCTGGGAATGGATCTGTCCCCAATCCTGTCGGTGTCCTGTCCATTTCTTGGTAATGTCCATAGTCGCAAGATACAGCATTTTCAAAAGGCTGTCATCCGACGGAAAAACCGTCTTGCTTTTGGTCACTTTCCGGAGCTGGCGGTTGAATCCTTCAATGGCATTTGTGGTATAAATCAGCCGTCTTACTGCCTCCGGATATTTGAAATAAGTGGACAGGGTTGCCCAGTTATCATGCCAGGATTTATAGATTTTTGGGTACTTGGAATCCCATTTATCCTTGAACAATTCTAACTCATTTAAAGCTGTTTCTTCCGTTGGAGCTGCATATACAAGCTTCAGATCAGCCATCAGTTTTTTGATGTCTTTGTATGAAACAAACTTCGTTGAATTACGGATCTGATGGATGATACACTGCTGAATCTCTGTTTTTGGATAAACAGCCTCGATTGCCTGTGGAAATCCATTTAAACCATCAACGCATGCAATCAGGATAT
>OGOD01000099.1_pt1 | contig 93410 bp, 75 predicted proteins | sample 1573631 | NCBI WGS metagenome assembly OGOD01 (sample SAMEA2581895, study PRJEB24529) | metagenome | biome: Human gut stool | place: China | collected 2011
AGCTTGCAACGATGCTTTCAGACAGCAAATACTATTCCTCACTGTTTGCCAATGCCACCTTTGAAGCCCAGTGGTCACACGCAGACCAGTTTGTAAGCTACATGGGAAACGGAGCTGACAATACCGGCGATTACGTTATTTCCTATAACGCAGCCCAGGGCATTGACAATAAGTACAGCGTATTCAACTTCAAAAAGACCGGATATTCAGGAAGTGGAAACTGGATCCAAAAAGACCAGTTTATGAACACGACAGGAACTGTATCAGGAAGCGGCAGGGAAAGCATGCCGCAGCTGTCCGGGCTTACATCAATCCGTACAAAGTGCGGCGGCAGATATAAATATAAATGCGTGGATATTAATGCTGCAAGTATTGACAATGGTGCCAATGTACAGATATGGGACTGCATAAACGGCAATGCGCAGATGTTTGCATTTGAATATGTAAAGACCGAAAACAATGTGCCGTACTGGACAATCAGAAACAACTATTCCGGCAAGGTGCTTGACGTAGACGGGACAGCAGCCGGAGCAAATGTAGCACAGTGGACATACCACGGCGGCGATAACCAGTTGTGGACGTTAAAAATGGCAGGGGACGGATACTTCTACATTTGCTCAAAGCTTGGAAACTGTACTTCACTGGATTCTTCCTCACTGGTGCTTGACCTGTGGGGATATAGCACAGATAACGGGACAAATATTACAATCAGCGGTTATCACGGCAGCGACAACCAGCAGTGGTATCTGTGGGACAACACCATCAACTTATCAGCAGAGTGGACAAGCACGAATTACAAGGTGGATTACAACGCAGACGGCGGTACGCTTCTTGATGAAAACGGAAATGAAACAACAGATACAGTAAGAACATACGAATACGACAGAATCTACAATTTCCTCAAAGCCAAAAGAGCATACACCGTAAGCTATGAAACCAACGGCGGCACGGCAGCAATTAACAGTTCAAACACCGATGCGCCGGGAACATTTAATGGCTGGAACGAACAGCTTGACAGCAATACCACCCATGGCGAAGTACACGGCTGGGACGGCTGGTCGGTCGGAACATGGAACTGGGCGGCATACTATAACGGCAACCCGGACCTTTTAAGGGCAACCAACAATACCTATGATACCATGTGGGCAATCCTGCATTACCGGGAACATGGTATTGATGAAGGCAGAACGTTTAATGGAGCGTCTTACTGGCTTCCGGCATTAAGCTTTAAAAATTTAACAGCAAACGGCGGCACGGTAAATGTAAAGGCGAATTATACTAACGGCACAGTTACACTTCCGAATGTAGAAAAAGCTGCAGAAGAAAAGGACGGAACTATAACTTCTTATACATTTGATGGATGGTATTCAGACAGTACACTTACAAAGCGTGTCGGCGGTGCAGGCGATACATATACACCGACAGGAAATACAACGCTGTATGCAAAATATACAACACAGTCTGAAAACCTTATTTTTAACCAGAAGATACGTGTACGTTATGAAAATGCAGACGGCACATGGACTTTATACACCACCATTTTTGATAAAGATTTCAGGACCGGGGATACGGTTGATTATGATTTTAGCAGTCTTGATACAGATAAGTGGGTAAGACCGGCGGCAGTAAAGTATACAGTCAGCGGACAGTACCAGACAGAAGGCTATACAACAAGTGTTGATATTTACAGACAGACTTACAATGTAACAGTAACATACGACAATGCCAATGCTTTCAGTGCAAAAAGCGGGGAGGGTACATACCGCTGGGGAGAAAATGTAACGGCATCCGTTACGCTCAGCGAAAAGACCGCGCAGTATACCTATAAGTGGGCAGGATTTGAAACGGAGTCACGCCTTACCTTCAGAAACGGCACATCAAAGACATCAAATCCGGTAACATTTGTCATGCCGGAAGAAAATGTCACGTTAAAGGCATGCTCTGCATCACAGACCAATGAATATACCGTCACCGTTGAGCATTACTACATGGATACGGCAGGAAACTATCCGGACAAACCGTCCGTGGCAGAAGATTTAACACCGTACTACGGCGAAACACTGGTACATAAAAACCTTGCCCGTGAAATAAAGGGGCTTTCATTCAATGAAAATAAGACGATTCAGGAGAATGGAAACCGCACGCAGACGGAAGTCAAGGGAAATACCACGGTCAGACTTTATTATGACAGGACGGTATGCACCGTTACCTATGACTCTAGAACAAACGGCGGTACGTCGGCGGATAAGGAAACCGTAAAGACCTACTACGGTGCGGATGCCGACCTTTCCGTTGCAGCATACAAAAACGGCTGGGAACATGCCGGATGGAATACAAAAAGTGATTCAGAAACAGGACTTACCCGGTACACCGTCACCGGAAACGTCACACTCTATGCCGTGTACCGCAAGGACATCACCGTAACATTCGTGGACTTTGCACAGACCTATAAGAGGGAAGGCTCCATGTACAACAACGACACCTATGCCCTTATCGATGCGCCACAGTGCAGTACCTATGGCGGATGGGAAAATGTGTCGGATGTTACGGCAGTGGGATTTAACAGCCGGGCAGATATCACTGCGGAAGGTGCTGAAAAGATGGAGGTAAAGTCAGGGGAGGAACATTTAAAAATCCCGGACAGCATTACCTACTATACCGTGTGCCGGGCAGACGTAACACTGACCTATGAATTAAACGGCGGTACGGAAAATGACACCACAAAGCCGGTAAAGGAAGAAGTATACTGCAATGCCGCGGCACCACAGGAAGTAAAAGGTTTTGCCTTACAGCTTGGCGAAAGTATAAAGGAATCCGTTGACCTTGACGGCTATACCCATTCCTATGCATTTGCGACATGGGCCGAAAACAGCCCGGAGAGCGAAACACGCTTCCCATGCAATGCAGATTATGTCTTAAAGGAAAATACGACTATGTATGCCCTCTGGGATGAAACGGTGACACCGATTACCTACTATATCGAATTTGACGGCAATGCAGGCACAGCCGCAAGAAACATTCCTGATAAAATGGAGGTACAGTATGGAGAGAAAGTCGTTCTTCCGGAGCAGAAGCCGGAAAGGACGGGATTTACCTTTATGGGATGGAATACAAGAACGGACGGACAGGGAACGGAGTACCAGCCGCAGGATACGGTAAAGAACCTTACAACCGTAAACCATGCCACGGTCAAACTGTATGCCCGGTGGAAACAGCGCCGCATTATCCTTGTAAAGGCGGCATCGACCGTCTATAACGACACCATCATAAGACGCATACCGGGAGATGAGGAGTGGTATGATTCGGTAGGACATTTAACCATCGATGAACTGAAAAACTACCCGGATGAACTCTGCGAGCAGGTATGGCATATCGACAAGCAGGGTAATATCACACGGGTGAAATAACACCTAAACGGTGTATTTTTCTTGCAGTAAATGAAGAACAGGGTGTATGATTAAACTAAATATAAAATTAAAGAATATCCCCTGTTATGTATATATGAATATTTGTTATTTTAAGGAAGAAAATGGAGAGGTATATGGGGATAAAAGATTTAACAGAAAAGATACTGGAAGATTATAATGACATTTTTGCTGATATTGTCAATGTACTGGTATTCAAAGGAAAACAGCGCATAAAGCCGGAGACACTTGTAAATACCGGTGTGCATTCCCAGTATAAAAATGACAAAACCGGTGTCTTACACGAGCAGGAGCGGGATGTCGCAAAATACTGGATGAACGGAAAAGTACGGATAGCCCTGTGCGGACTGGAAAATCAGACTGCCGTTGAGCCGAAAATGCCGCTGAGGGTGTTTGGCTATGAGGGTGCATCTTACCGTGGACAGTTGGAAGAAAAAAGTGCCGTGCCGGTGATAACACTGGTACTGTACTTCGGAAATGAACACTGGAGGGCAGAAAAGCCTTTAAAAGACCTGCTTGACATTCCGGAGGGCATGGAAGAATATGTTAATGACTTAAAGATTAACGTATTTGAAATTGCATGGCTCACAGATGAGCAGATATCCATGTTTAAGAGTGATTTCAGGATAGTGGCGGATTTTTTTGTTCGAAAGAGAAAGAATAAAGATTATGTGCCGGATAATAAGACTGAAATCCGTCATGTGGATGCAGTATTAAAGATGCTGTCTGCGGTAACCGGGGACAGAAGATATGAAAATATTTTATCGGACGGAAAGGGAAAGGTGAGCAATATGTGCGAAGTAGCTGAAAGACTTGAACAAATGGGCATTGAAAAAGGCAGACTTGAAGGTGAGCAGATGACAGTGTACAGTTTTGTGCAGGACAAAACCATAACACCGGAACAGGGCGCTCATAAGCTGAATATCAGTGTCGCAGAACTTGAAAAAAAGATGAAAGAAGCAGGATATACTTATCCGGTATTCTAAAAAAATTCTAAAAATTTTTTGTGAAGATTTTTTAACTTTTAAAATCTTGTCAAGCATTTTTGAAAATTCCCAAAATCTTTGACATCTCCTTTATTATTTGATATGATGTAGAGAAAAATATTTTTAAAGGAGTTGATTTTTTGGATACGGACAGTATCACGCAGTTGATTTTAATTATTATTCTGCTTGCGTTATCTGCTTTTTTTTCATCAGCAGAAACAGCATTTACAACTGTAAACCACATTCGCATCAGAACCCTGATTGACGAGGGGAACAAGAGGGCGGTCATTGTGTCAGACATTATTGCACATTCACAGAAGATGTTAAGTGCGATTCTGATTGGAAATAACATTGTCAATATTTCAGCATCGGCGCTGGCAACATCGCTGACAATTAAAATCTGGGGCAATTATGCCACGGGTATTACAACAGGTGTGTTAACGATTGTTGTATTAATTTTCGGTGAAATTACACCTAAAACGACAGCAACCGTTTATTCAGAAAAGTTTGCGCTGGTATATGCACCGGTTATTAAAGTACTGATGACCGTGCTGACACCGGTTATTTATGTGGTAGATGTTCTGGCAGGATTCTTTTTACGATTGTTCCATATTGATACGAAGAATCATAAAAAGACAATTACAGAAACAGAACTGAGAACATTTGTTAATGTCAGCCATGAAGAAGGTGTCATTGAATCAGATGAAAGACAGATTATTAACAATCTGTTCGATTTTGGTGATGCAGAAGCTAAAGATGTTATGATACCGAGAATTGATATGGTTGCCGCGGATATTACAACGGGATACGATGAGATTCTGGCACTGTTTAGGGAAACGATGTATTCGAGGATTCCGGTGTATGAGGAAGAACAGGATAATGTTGTCGGCATTTTAAATATAAAAGATTTAATTGTTGCGCCGCATGGCACACAGTTTGAAATCAGAAAAATCATGCGCAAGCCTTATTATGTTTATGAACATAAAAATATTTCCGAACTGTTTAAGGAAATGCAGAAACAGTCACAGGGGATTGCAATCGTATTAGACGAATATGGTTCTACGGCAGGCATGATTACAACAGAGGATTTATTGGAAGAAATCGTCGGGGAAATCCGTGATGAGTATGATAATGATGAAACAGAACCATTTGTTAAAATCGATGATTATACATATCATATTGACGGAACGTATAAATTAGATGATGTCAATGAAAAATTATCAACAGCCCTTACATCTGAAGATAATGATTCAATCGGTGGTTATGTTATTGAAAAGCTGGACAGGATTCCGGCGGCAGGAGAAAAACTGCGCGTGGATAATCTGGAATTTACAGTAGAAAAAGTAGAATCCAACAGAGTTGTATCTGTGATTTTAAAAGTTTTTTAGTATAACCGGGCTTTTCCTTTCATAGGATAGATTAAGAAAAATGAATCTTGAATCTGGAGGGAAAATGGCAGTAAAAGGATTTCAACTTGTAAAAACATTGATTATAGCATATGTAATAACGGCAGTTTTGCTTCTGTTAACGGCCTTCGGGCTGTATCGTCTGCATTTGTCAGACTGGCAGGTAATGGCAGCTGTCGTTATTATTTATGCTCTTTCATGCTTTGCCGGCGGCTATATTTTAGCAAAAGCACAGAAAAGCAGAAGAATGTTGTGGGGCATGGGCTTTGGTATTTTATATTTTACCGTGCTGACGGCTGCCGCCTTTATTCTTACAAAAGGGGCAGATATGGATATGACAGCACTTGTAAAGGCACTGATTGTCTGCCTTTTGGCAGGTGGAGCCGGAGCATTTGCAACGCCTGAATAAAATAACAGAAATGTCAGGATTAAAGCTGTACTGTAAGATGTCCGGATTGCATCAGTGCTGAAATTTTATTAAGAAAAATTAAAGGAAAATCAGATTCTTTGCAGAATATATAAAGTATAGGCGCTTTTAACAGGATGGACTGTTTACCGGATAGGAGGCTTTGAATGAATATCAGGGAAGAACAGGAAAAATACGAGCATGAGCATTTAAGCAGATTTGCCAGCTTCAGTGATGAATCGCAGGGGCGGGACAGACCGGAAGAACCCTGTACGGTGCGCCCTGCATATCAGCGGGACAGGGACAGAATTTTACACTGTAAGTCGTTTCGTCGCTTAAAGCATAAGACGCAGGTGTTTCTGTCACCGCAGGGGGATCATTACAGAACGCGGCTTACGCACACACTGGAGGTGTCCCAGATTGCAAGAACAATCAGCAGGGCGCTGCGGTTAAATGAAGATTTGACAGAGGCAGCTGCACTGGGACATGATTTAGGACATACGCCGTTTGGACATGCCGGAGAACGGACATTAAACAGAATCTGTCCGATGGGGTTTGTCCATTCAGAACAGAGTATCCGCATTGTGGAAAAACTGGAAAAAGACGGACAGGGGTTAAATCTTACAAAAGAAGTGCGTGATGGCATTTTAAACCATCAGACATCGTCCATGCCGTCCACACTGGAAGGAAAAGTCGTCCGGCTTTCCGATAAAATAGCTTATATTAACCATGATATTGACGATGCAATCCGGGCAAAAATATTCAGTGAAACGGATATTCCGAAAGCCTTTACAGAAGTGCTTGGAGATACTACAAAATCAAGGCTGAATACGATGATACAGGATATTATTCATAACAGTATCGGGAAGAATGAAATCTGTATGTCTGATGAAGTGCATCAGGCAATGATGGAGCTGCGCAAATTTATGTTTGGCAGTCTTTATCAGAATCCACTTGCAAAAAGTGAAGAAGCAAAGGCAGACAAGCTGATTACGGAATTGTATGGATATTATATGGATAATATAGAAGCGCTGCCGGACAATTACAGAAGATTTATTACAGAGTGCGGCGAAACGCCGGAACGTGTCGTGTGCGATTATATAGCAGGCATGAGCGACCAGTATTCGGTTGCCAAATTTGAAGAAATATTTGTTCCGACATCGTGGAAAGTATAAGAGGAAGGATGAATCAGGTTGGTGAAAACAGATGTACGCAAGTGAAGTAATTGATGAAGTTGTATCGCGAAGCGACATAGTGGATATTATTTCCGGATATATCAAACTGAAGAAAAACGGCAGTTCGTATGTCGGGCTGTGTCCGTTCCATAATGAAAAATCTCCGTCTTTTTCCGTATCACCGGGAAAGCAGCTGTATCACTGTTTCGGCTGCGGGGTGGGCGGCAATGTCATTACATTTGTTATGGAATACGAAAATTATACGTTTCTTGAAGCCGTAAAATACTTAGCAGACAAAGCAGGCATGCAGCTTCCCGAAACGAGTTATTCGGAAGAAGAAAAGAAAAACAGGGACTTAAAGGCAAAGCTTTTAGAGATTAATAAAATAGCGGCAACGTATTATTACCATCAGCTTAAAGCTGAAAACGGTAAAATCGGACTGTCCTATCTTCAAAAAAGAGGGTTAAGCGATACTACGATAAACCGCTTCGGATTAGGATATGCCGGACAGACCGGCAATGCGCTGTATCAGTATTTAAAAAGCAAAGGTTATGATGATGCGTTGTTAAAAGAAACAGGACTGTTTACATATGAGCGGGGAATCCATGACAAGTTCTGGAACCGCGTGATGTTTCCGATTATGGATATTAACAACAAGGTTATCGGTTTCGGCGGCCGTGTCATGGGTGATGCAAAACCGAAATATCTCAATTCACCGGAAACCAAATTATTTGATAAAAGCAGGAATTTATATGGGCTGAATGCGGCGCGCATATCCAGAAAGTCCAATATGATTATCTGTGAAGGATATATGGATGTGATTTCACTGCATCAGGCTGGCTTTACGCAGGCAGTGGCGTCCCTCGGAACAGCGCTGACGCCGGGACAGGCGGCACTTATGAAGCGGTATACGGATAATGTCCTGATTACCTATGACAGTGATGCGGCGGGTGTAAAGGCAGCGCTTAGGGCAATTCCGATATTAAAAGAAGCCGGGCTTACCACGAAGGTTATTAATATGCAGCCGTATAAAGACCCCGATGAATTTATCAAGGCACTGGGGGCGGAAGCGTTTCAGGAGCGGATAGACAAGGCGGAAAACAGTTTCATGTATGAAATCGGTGTTCTTGAGAAAGAATATGACAGAACTGACCCGGCAGAGTCTACGAAGTTTGAGCGGGAAGCGGCGGCAAAGCTGGTGACGTTCCGGGAAAAGCTGGAGCGGGAAAACTATATGCGTGCGGTCTGCGACCGTTTCCACATTGAATTGCAGGGCATGCGGGAGCTGGTCGCATCTCTTGGCAGTAAGGAAGGCATTTTAAGAAGAAATGATTATCCGGCGGCACCGGGACAGCAGCGTGCTGCGGCACCCAAGAAGAAAAAAGAAGACGGTGTCCGTCAGGCAGAGAAAATTCTGCTGACATGGATGATTGAAGATGCCGGAATTTTTGAAAAGGTGAAAGAATACATTTCACCGCAGGATTTTGTAAACCCGCTGTTTAAGGATGTGGCGGACAAGCTGTATGCACAGTATGAAAGCGGCAGTTTAAATCCCGCGGCAATTATCAGTACATACGATGCCGAGGAAACGCACAGTGAAGTTGCGGCGATGTTTAGCATGGAACTGGATAACCGGCTGAATCACAATGAACGCGAAAAAGCACTTAATGATACCGTACTTAAGGTAAAAAACAACAGCATACAGTATCAGATTGACCAGGCGGCAGACCCTGCACAAATCCAGCAGCTTTATACAATGAAAAACAAATTATCAGCAATTCATATTACATTATAAGAGAATAGAAAGGTGACAATCATGGCTAAGAAAAATGAGAATATCGCAGAAGAAACAGTAAAAAAGACAACCAAAAAGGCAAAGACCGAAGGAGAAGCAGTAGAAAAAACAGAAGAAGAAATTGCTGCTGAAATCGCTGCGAAGTTTGATGAAAAATGTAAGGGGCTGCTTCAGATTGCCAAAAAGAAGAAAAATGTACTTGATTATCAGGAAATTATGAATTATTTCCTCGATACCGATTTTGAAGCCGATAAGATGGAAAAAGTCTTTGAATTCCTTGAAAATAATAATGTCGATGTTAAGATGGCGGATGATGATACAGACGACGATGAAATTATTTTAGATGATGAAGATGATATTGATATTGAAAAAATTGATTTATCCGTACCGGATGGTGTAGGGCTTGAAGACCCTGTCAGAATGTATTTAAAGGAAATCGGTAAAGTGCCGCTGTTAAGCGCAGAAGAAGAAATCGAATATGCAAAGCGCATGGAACAGGGCGATGAAGAAGCAAAGAAGCGTCTTGCCGAGGCAAACCTTCGTCTGGTAGTCAGCATTGCCAAAAGATATGTAGGTCGTGGCATGCTGTTTTTGGATTTAATTCAGGAAGGTAATTTAGGTTTAATTAAAGCGGTAGAAAAATTTGATTACCGCAAAGGTTATAAATTCAGTACGTATGCGACATGGTGGATCCGTCAGGCGATTACAAGAGCCATTGCAGATCAGGCAAGAACAATCCGTATCCCGGTGCATATGGTAGAAACGATTAACAAGCTGGTGCGTGTGTCCAGACAGTTATTACAGGAATTAGGCAGAGAGCCGTCCCCGGAAGAAATTGCAGAGGCAATGGATATTCCGGTAGAAAGAGTACGCGAAATCCAGAAGATTTCACAGGAACCGGTTTCACTTGAAACACCAATCGGTGAAGAAGAAGACAGCCATTTAGGAGATTTCATTCAGGATGATAACGTACCGGTTCCTGCAGAGGCAGCGGCTTCAACACTGTTAAAGGAACAGCTGGTAGAAGTCCTCGGAACGCTGACAGAAAGAGAACAGAAGGTGTTAAGGCTGCGTTTCGGCATGGATGACGGCAGAGCAAGAACCCTTGAAGAAGTCGGCAGAGAGTTTAATGTTACCAGAGAACGTATCCGTCAGATTGAGGCAAAGGCACTTAGAAAGTTAAGACATCCAAGCAGAAGCCGCAAACTGAAAGATTACTTAGACTAACATTAATATAGGAATAATTATGGAAGAACTGAATTTATCAGATAGACTGCGTCTGATTGCCGGTTTGATAAAAAAAGGAAGTAAAGTGGCAGATATCGGTACCGATCACGGATATCTGCCAATCTTTCTTGTAAAGAGTGGAATTACAGACCGTGTGATAGCAATGGACGTCAGGAAAGGACCTCTAAAAAAAGCAGAAGACAATACACGGGCATTTTGTGTGTCCGATCAGATTGAATTAAGACTTTCGGACGGACTGGCAGCACTTGAAAAGGGTGAGGCAGATACCGTTACCATTTCCGGCATGGGTGGAAGATTGATACAGTCGATTCTTACAAACGGTATGGAAAAGCTGGACAAATCAACGCGGCTGATTGTATCGCCGCAGTCTGAACTGCGGGAATTCCGGATATTTTTAAAGGAAAAGGGATTTCTTGTTTTAGAAGAACATATGATGACAGAAGATGGTCAGTTTTATGTCATTATGGAATGTGTATACATGGGTGCGGATTATGCACCGCAGACGATCGAGGAAGCAAAGCTTCGGTACGGAGAATCGCTTTTGCGTGAAAAAAACGAGAGCCTGAAAGCATATTTATATAAAGAAAAGCGGATAGCAGAAGGAATTTACACACAGTTATCAGCACGAAACGGACAGGAAGCGGCAGTACAGGAGCGGTTAGGGCAGTTACGGAAGGATTTGGATTGCATTGATTTTGCATTAGAATATTATAATTTTGCGTAAAATACGCAGGATGGGAGAAAAAATATGGGTAAGACATTATTTGAACTGGCAAAGCAGGCACAGCCGGATTATCCGCATCAGATTATTCTGGCAAAGGTTGATGGAAAACTTCATGAATTAAAAGATATGGAAATTGAAAATGAAAAGGTAGAATATATTACAACGGCAGCTGCCGTTGGCAACGAAACCTATCGGAGAAGTGTAGTGCTTTTAATGCTGCATGCAATTTATCAGACGGCACCGGAACATTCAATTGATCGTGTGACAATTGAATATTCTATCAGCAAAGGCTTATATTGCAGTTTAAAGGCAGATTTTCAGGTTACAGAAGAGTTCCTTGCAAAGGTAAAGACAAAGATGCAGGAAATTGTTGCGGCAGATATTCCGATTACAAAGCGCATGATTCAGACGAGCGAAGCAGTAAAGCTGTTTGAAAAATACGGCATGGAGGATAAGACCAAGCTGTTTAAATACCGCAGAAGCTCTTATGTAAACATTTATAACCTGGACGGCTTTGAAGATTATTTTTACGGATATATGGCACCATCTACCGGAATGTTAGGTGTTTTTGATTTGTTTGTGTATGATGAAGGCTTTGTATTACAGCTGCCGGTTAAGGAAGCACCGGAAATTGTACCGGAATTTGCACCGCAGCAAAAACTGTTTCAGGTATTAAAAGAATCAACCCAGTGGGCAAATATGCTGGGAATTGATACTGTGGGCGCATTAAATGAGCATATTACAAATAATGATATGAATTCATTAATTCTTGTACAGGAAGCTCTTCAGGAACAGAAAATTGTTGAAATTGTCAACTCTATTAAAAAAAGAAAAAGTACAAAATTTGTAATGATTGCAGGACCGTCATCTTCGGGAAAGACGACCTTTGCAAACCGCCTGTCCATTCAGCTTCGTGCAAATGGATACAAGCCGCATCCAATCAGTGTGGATAACTACTTTGTAGAGCGTGAGCAGACACCGCTTGACGAAGACGGCAATTATAACTTTGAAGACCTGCATGCGATTGACATCGAGTTGTTTAACCGGCACATGGAGCAGCTTCTGGAAGGAAAGCGTGTCTGTATGCCGACCTTTAACTTTAAGACGGGTAAAAAAGAATACGGAAATGATTATTTACAGCTTGGAGCGGAAGACATTCTTGTTATCGAAGGAATTCACTGCTTAAACGATGAAATGTCCTATATGCTTCCGAAAGAAAGTAAATATAAAATTTACATCAGTGCGCTGACACAGTTAAATGTGGATGAACATAACCGTGTGGCAACAACCGACGGCAGATTAATCCGCCGTCTGGTGCGTGACAGCAGAACCCGTGGTGCGAGTGCTGCACGTACTCTCGGCATGTGGGAATCTGTGCGCAAGGGCGAAGAAAAAAATATTTTCCCGTTTCAGGAGCATGCAGATGCGATGTTTAATTCGGCAATGCCATATGAACTGTCCGTATTAAAGCCGTATGTAGAACCGCTGTTATTCTCAGTCGGAGAGGACGAACCGGAATATCAGGAAGCAAAGCGCCTGTTAAAGTTCCTTGCGTACTTCCTGCCGTATACCAGTGAAAACATACCGATTAATTCGATTGTAAGGGAATTTGTTGGCGGGGGATGTTTTAAGGTTTGAGTTTTATCAGACCGTACCCTCACCGTCCGGTACTCCAGGTGAGGGTGTCAGGGGTGCTGTAAGCTGTGATTGTTCCGCTTAAATCGGTACGCAGAATTTGAATATCCTGTGCTTCCAAGCGGGAAAGTGTTTTTTGTGCGGGGTGTCCGTAATCGTTGTCTGCGCCGACACTGATAACGGCAAAAGCAGGGTGTACGGCACGTAGAAATTTTTCGGTGGAAGAAGATGCACTTCCGTGGTGGCTTACCATATAGACGTCCGCAGAAAGATCTAAATTCTCATTTAACATGGCGGATTCGCTTTTTGACTGGGCATCGCCAAGGATTAAAAAGCTGTGTGAAGAATCCGTCAGCCGGATACCGAGAGAGCGGTTGTTTTCTTCTTCATAGTCATAGCGGTCGGGGCAGACCACGGTAAAAGAGGCATTTCCTAAAATATAGGTGTCACCGACCTGTGGGTGTACCGGAGTGATATTCTGCTTTTTAAGACAATTTACATAGGACTGGTAAATTTTTGTATCAGCACTGTAATCCGGTGAAAGCACATTGCCAACGTCAAATTGATATAAAGCACCGATAACACCGCTTACATGGTCGGCATCATAGTGTGAAATCAGTACATAGTCAAGTGCAGTAATACCCGCCTGCTGTAAGTAGCTGACTACAAAAGAGGAGTGGGAACGGTCACCGCCGTCAATCAGCATATAATGTCCGTCCGATTCCGCAAGCACACAGTTTCCCTGCCCGACATCTAAAAAGGTGACAGAAAGCGTTGTATTTTCGGGACGGCTTTCTGAATAGGAAAGTGCAGTGTCCTGTTTAGAAGAATTTGTAAATAAACCTTTCAGTGTATCCTGAAAAGAAGTCTTTACGGAAGCTGTCAGGTCAGGATTTAAAAGTCCGATATGACAGACTAAAACAATAATAAAAACGAAAAGCATCATAAAAGCAGAGAATTTTGTACGGATTCTCTGCTTGTTTTTACGTTGTCTGTGATACATATGAATCTCCATTCTCAAGCAGATTTACTGCAAATACGGTGGCTGCCGTCAGGAACGGTCCGGTCCGAAAAATGTATTCCGGTAAATGCCCGCTTCTTCAAATAACTTGTAAATGTAGTGGCTGTCGCCGGAATCAATATGTTCTTTGACTGCAGTAAGAGAGTTGATATATTCCCCTAAAAGCTGCGAAATAGCCGTCGGATTTGCAGCACAAATCTGTTCCCACATTTCAGGAGAAGAAGCAGCGATCCGGGTGGTGTCCTTAAAACCGCCTGCGGCAAGCAGGTGCATGTAATCTTTATAGTCACCGGTGTCGGCATCTTTAACCAGCTTTGCCAGTGCGGCAGAGACAAGGTGCGGCACATGGCTGATGGCAGCAGCACAGTAATCATGTGTTGCCGGATCCATGACAATTGGCACGGCCTTGATATCTTTTACAAGTTCGACATAAGAATCTAAATGTTCTTTTGAAGTGTGTGCAGACGGTGTGATAACGTATTTTGCACCACACAGCAAATCAGCATGGGCACTTGTATAACCGGACTGTTCAGAGCCTGCCATCGGGTGTCCGCCGATAAAATTATTTTCCAGACCGGCATTTTTAGCTGCAGTGTAAATGCTTTCTTTTACACTGCCTACATCGGTTAAAATGCAGGAAGGCTTGATAAGCGGCTTTAACAGTTCAAAATATTTTGTAATCGTTACGACCGGTGTGCAGATAAAAATGATATCGCAGCCGGAAAACTGTTCATTTACGCAGTCCGTTACTTCATCCAATACACCGTCTTTTTGTGCCTGATAAAGAGGGGAAAGAGAACGGCTGGTAGCAATCATGTGGCACTGCGGGCGGTACGCACGGAGTGCCTTTGCAATCGAACCGCCAATTAATCCAAAACCTATAAAACCAATCTGTAAAATCTCCATACTAATCTCCATTCCGCAGGCATTTTAATGCAGGAGGAATCGCGAACTGAATTTATTCAGTTCTGCGATAAAAAGCGGCTTTGTGGCGCCTGCGACACAAAGCGCTATGCGAAAATCTATAATTTAAGGATTTTCGCATTTATCTCCATTTCTGAGCGACTATGTCGCAAAGATGCGATGAGAAATTCGCGCAGGCGATTTCTCATCTGTATTTTAATGTATAATAACACAAGTAACCTGTTAAAACAAAGTATCACAAAATTAAAAGTATAACTGCATACACTTTAACACTTCAACGTAAAAAATAAAATGCTTATTGACAATGTACTTGAAAAAATACAAAAAATGTAGTAAAATAAATCATAACATTTAGAACGTAAACAAATTAACAGGGGTGAGATACAAGGCGTGGTATTTTATACGCATTTGTGAATATTTCATGCCGGAATGGAGTGCATTATGAATAATTACAGAACAGGTGACATCAGAAATATTGCAGTCTTAGGAGGCAGTGGAAGTGGTAAGACAACACTGGTTGAGGCAGCAGCGTTTGCAGGGGAGAATAAGAACTATTTAGGAAGCATTGCGCAGGGCAATACGGTCAGTGATTATGACAGCGAGGAACGCAGCCGTGGATTTTCAATTCATTTATCGGTTGTTCCGGTGGAATGGAACGGTTATAAGATTAATTTTTTAGATGCACCGGGTGCATTGGATTTTGAAGGAGAACGCGAGTCTGCTGCAAGTGCTGCAGATGCAGCGGTCATCGTGATTAATGCCCGCAAAGGCATTGATGCCGGAACATGTGCCGCATGGAAATTATGTGACCGTTATAAACTGCCGAGAGTGATTTTTGTAACAGGCATGGATGATGATACTGCCAGCTACAGGGAGATCGTGGAAGAACTCACAAAGCTGTACGGCGGAAAGATTGCGCCGTTTCATATGCCAATCCGCCAGGATCAGCGTCTGATTGGTTATGCGGATATTACCAAGATGAGAGCCAGAAAATTTACCGGTATCGGAAAATATGAAGATTTCGAGATTCCGGACTACTGTATGGAAAACCTCAATAAATTTAAAGGGATTTTAGATGAGGCAGTGGCTTCGGTTGACGAAGATAATATGGAAAAATATTTTTCGGGTGAAGAATTTACACAGCAGGAAAAGGACAGCGCCCTGCGTGCCGACTGTACGGACGGAAGCATTGTTCCGGTAACGATGGGTTCGGGACTGCATGTACATGGTGTCTATATGCTTTTAGATGTCATTACAAAATATTTTCCGTCACCGTTTTTTACAAAGACCGGTATTAATGTTTATGACAATGAGCTGTTTGACTGCATTTATGATGAAAAAGATTTTCTGGCGGCGCGGGTATTTAAGACGGTATCCGACCCATATCTTGGCAAGTATTCCTTTGTAAAGGTTTATTCCGGTACATTAAAAGCGGACAGCATGATTTTTAATCCGTCTTACGATATGGAAACAAAGATTGGCAGAATTTATAAGGTATGCGGAAAAGAATATACACCGGTGGACAGCATTGTGGCAGGCGATATCGGAGCCATTCCGAAGCTGAACGGATTTTCAACCGGAGATACCATTTCCACAAAGGTGAAGCCGATTAAGCTCGATACGATTGAATTTGCAGTACCGTATACGGTAAAGCGCATTGTTGTTGATAACAAGCAGAATGAAGAAAAGCTTTCACAGGCACTGGCAAAGATTATGGAAGAAGATAAAACCGTGCTTTGTGAAAATGATGTAGAAAACGGTCAGCGTCTGATAAAAGGAATCGGCGAACAGCAATTGGAGATTATTGCGGCAAGACTTGAAAATCAGTATAAGATTCCGCAGGTTCAGCTGACAGCGCCAAAGGTCGGTTATAAAGAAACGATTTGTGCGGAAGCGACAGCAAGATGCCGTTACAAAAAGCAGAGCGGTGGTCACGGACAGTTTGCGGAAGTGCAGATTACATTTTCACCGTCCGGCAACCGTGAAAAAGATTACTTATTTGAAACAGCCGTAGTCGGCGGCGCAGTTTCTAAAAATTATTTCCCGGCAGTGGAAAAGGGAATTGCAGAAAGTGTCAAGACAGGACTGCTTGCAGGGTATCCGGTGGTCGGCTTAAAGGCAGTGCTGACAGACGGCGCGGAGCATCCGGTGGATTCGAGTGAAAATGCATTTAAAATGGCAGCTGTCATGGCATATAAGGAAGCTTATTTAAAGGCATCACCGATTATCTTAGAGCCGATTGCACAGGTAAAAATTTTTGCACCGTCCGTTTATGCGGGAGACATTTCAAATGATTTAAAGACCCGCAGGGCAAGAGTACTTGGCATGATGCCGGCAGAAGACGGAACTTCTTATATAGAAGCCGATGTTCCGATTGCCGAGCTGGAAGGCTATATGGCAAAGCTTCGCTCCATTACGGAAGGCTATGGTACATTTGCCTACGAATTTGCAAGATACGGACATGCGCCGCAGAATGTAGTGGAGAAGCTGTCCGCAGAATATCAGAAAAACAACGGATAAAAGTAGAATCGGTACTTGACAAAGCGGTTGAATATGATAAAATATTCCTGTTTCGTAGTAAATATTTGAATATATAAAGACTGTGAAAAGGAATAGTAGATTATCGCCGGAATTTTACAGAGAGCTGCCGGAAGGTGCAAGACAGCAGATTCGGATAATTGAACTCGCCTTGGAGTTTCTTTTCTGAAAGGATAAACAGATAGGAAAAGACGATTCATTTCCGTTACCAAATGACTGAGTGCATATGTAGGGCAGCTTACATATGAATTAGAGTGGTACCGCGATTGTAGCCCTTTCGTCTCTAAGTGAGATGAAAGGGCTTTTTATGTGTTTGAAAAAAGGAAGCAAAACAAGGAGGATTAATTTTATGGCAACAACGTATAACCATAAGGCTGTTGAAAAGAAATGGCGTGGAAACTGGGAAGCACACCCAATTAATGTCAATGATGGCAAAAAACCGAAATATTACTGTCTGGATATGTTCCCGTATCCGTCAGGAAGCGGTCTTCATGTCGGTCACTGGAGAGGTTATGTAATCAGTGATGTATGGAGCAGATATAAGATGTTACACGGATACTATGTTATCCATCCAATGGGCTGGGATGCATTCGGTCTTCCAGCAGAAAACTATGCAATTAAGATGGGTGTTCACCCGAAAAAGTCTACGGCACAGAATGTAGCCAATATTAAAAGACAGATTCAGGAAATCGCCGCTGTTTATGACTGGGATATGGAAGTCAACACAACAGACCCAAATTTCTATAAGTGGACACAGTGGATTTTTGTAAAAATGTTTAAAGCAGGTCTTGCTTACGAAAAGGAAATGCCGATTAACTGGTGTCCGTCCTGCAAGACAGGTCTTTCAAATGAAGAAGTTGTAAACGGCTGCTGCGAACGCTGCGGTACAGAAGTAACCAAGAAGAACTTAAAGCAGTGGATGTTAAAGATTACAGCCTATGCAGACAGATTACTCGAAGACCTTGATAAGCTTGACTGGCCGGAAAAGGTTAAGAAGATGCAGTCTGACTGGATTGGACGTTCTTACGGTGCAGAGGTAGATTTTAAGGTAGACGGAACGGATAAGTCTATTACTGTTTATACTACAAGACCGGATACATTACACGGTGCAACCTTTATGGTACTGGCTCCGGAACATGCAATGGCAAGAGAACTGGCAACGGAAGAAACAAAGCAGGCAGTGGAAGATTACATTTACAGAGCTTCTACCCGTTCTAACATCGACAGAATGGCAGATAAGGAAAAGACAGGTGTATTTACAGGTTCTTATGCAATCAATCCTTTAAATGGAAAGAAAGTGCCAATCTGGCTGTCAGATTATGTACTGGCTGACTACGGTACAGGCGCGATTATGTGTGTACCGGCACATGATGACCGTGACTTTGAATTTGCAAAGAAATTTGATATTCCGATTATTCAGGTTATTGCAAAAGACGGAAAAGAAATCGAAAATATGACAGAGGCTTATACAGATGCTGTCGGAACAATGATTAATTCCGGTGACTGGAACGGTATGGAATCTTCTGTATTAAAGAAAGAAGCACCGGAAATGATTGAAAAAATGGGCTTCGGACGTAAAAAGAAGAACTACAAGTTACGTGACTGGGTATTCTCACGCCAGAGATACTGGGGCGAACCAATTCCGATTGTTCACTGCCCGGACTGCGGCTGTGTACCGGTTCCGGAAGACCAGCTTCCGTTACTGCTTCCTGAAGTAGAAAAGTATGAGCCGACCGGAACAGGTGAATCACCGCTTGCAGGAATTGAAGAATGGGTCAACACAACCTGTCCATGCTGCGGAAAGCCTGCTAAGAGAGAAACCAATACTATGCCACAGTGGGCTGGTTCTTCATGGTACTTCTTAAGATATGTAGATAATAAGAATGACAAAGAACTTGTAAGCAAGGAAAAGGCAGATAAGTATCTTCCGGTTGATATGTATATCGGCGGTGTGGAACATGCGGTACTGCACTTACTGTATTCAAGATTTTATACAAAATTCTTACATGATATCGGTGTGGTTGATTTTGATGAACCGTTCAAGAAGCTGTTCAATCAGGGTATGATTGGCAAGAACGGCGCAAAGATGAGTAAGTCCAAAGGAAACGTTGTATCACCGGATGATTTAGTAAGAGATTACGGCTGTGATTCATTAAGAATGTACGAACTGTTTGTCGGACCACCGGAACTGGATGCAGAATGGGATGACAGAGGAATTGACGGTGTACACAGATTCCTGTCAAGATTCTGGACACTTGTAGAAGATAACGCAGATAAGAATTTCAATGAAACAGATGAAATGGTGAAGTTAAGACATAAGATGGTTTATGACATTACAAACCGTCTGGAAAACTTCAGTCTGAACACAGTTGTCAGCGGTTTCATGGAATACACCAACAAGCTGGTTGACCTGACAAAGAAGCAGGGCGGCATTGATAAAGAAACAATGGAAACGATTGTTACGCTCTTATCTCCGTTTGCACCGCATGTTGCAGAAGAACTTTGGGAAGTATTAGGACATAACCAGAGCATTTTTGAAAGCACACAGTGGCCTTCATTTGATGAAGAAAAGATGAAGGATAACGAGATTGAAATGGCAGTTCAGGTAAATGGTAAAGTAAAGGCAAAGGTAACACTTTCTGTTGACGAAACCAAAGAATCTGCACTGGCTAAGGCAAAAGAAGCACTTGGTGATAAACTTCCTGCAAATGTTGTAAAGGAAATTTACGTACCGGGTAAGATTATTAACATTGTCGGTAAGTAATTAAAAAGAAAATATTTTAAAATATAAGCTGCCCCACGGAATTCAGACCGTGGGACAGCTTATATTTATTAAATGTGTTATATTGCGTTGGAAATGCTGAAAGGAAAACGGTTATTTACGGTTTTCCAGTAAAAACTCCAGAAATCTGCGGGCAGCAGAATTAATCGGTGTGTGGTTGTTGGTGATTACGACAACATCACGATTAGGGAGTGGTTCTGTCAGCTCAATCGGAAAGACAAGTTCCTTTTCAATGGCTTCCAAAGCAAGCGATTTTGGATAAAAACCAATACCGAGATTATGGGTAATCATCGGAAGTACCTGGTCGGTCATGGCAGCTTCCATATCCGGCTCAAAAGGAAGGTCGTGCTCCATAAAGAAACGGCTGTAATGCGTGTGTGTGGAACTTCCCTCACAAAGTCCGATTAAAGGCATTTCGGAAATATCCTCCAAATAGTGAACCTGCTGTGCAAACTGCTTATATTTCGTGCCGCCCAGCAGTATTTCATCATAAGAAACCAGCTTTTCCTGATGCATGTGCTTATGTACCAGAACCGGTGTTGAAACAATCGCAAAGTCGATAATGTTATTTTCCAGTGCTTTTACTGCCTGCGGTGCGGAATAATTTAAAAGACGGATACGCACATGCGGATAGCGGGCGCAGAAATGTTCCAGTTCGGAAAGCAGTATCAGGCGCAGTGCATTTTCACTGGCACCGATTGAAATCAGACCGTTTTCTAAATCCCGGTTACGGATAATTGCTTCTTCACCAAGCGCAAGCTGTTCAAAAGCAATGGCAACGTGTTCATAAAGCTTGTGGCCTTCCGGTGTCAGCACGACGCCTTTATTGGAGCGCATAAACAGCTTGCAGTCCAATTCTGCCTCAAGGTTGTTCATACAGCGGGTAATATTGGGCTGGTTATTGCCCAAAGCAGCAGCGGCTTTGGTAAAACTTTTATACTGTGCAACGTAGTAAAAAATACGGTAATAATCGTAAGTAATCATGATACTCCTTTTTGTAAAACCGCCATGCAGCGGAAAATATTTAACAGATGCCGGGGCAAACGTATTACATAAGTATAACAAATAAATGCGGTTTTGGCTATGTCAAAAAGATATAATCAAGATATTAATAATACTTTTTACATTTTACAAATCTTTTTCTATAATACGGTTGTGTTAAGAAATAAGGAAAGGAATGGACAGCAGTGTGAAAAATCCATAAATTTAAGATTTTTTCACACGACAGATTTGTGACGCAGGCATCACAAATCTGTTTTTATCGCAGAACTGAATGAATTCAGTCCGCGATTCCTCCGGCATTAAAATGCCTGCGGAATGGAGAGCAGTATGTTATTTTCAAAGAAAACACCCGAAGAAAAAATGGAAAAGCTTGTGCATAGAAAGGCATGGGGTGAGCTTTCAGAGTATATGTTTAAGGATAAGGAACATAAAATCGCACTGGCTCAGGCACTGGGAACTTCCGAAACAGAGGAAGCCATTGATCTGTTGATGGAGCTGGTTGAAAGCAAAGACCAGGATATATTGGAGGCGGCATGCGAGTCCTTAAAGAAAGTGGGCGATGACCATAACGCAACGGAGCTGCTGCGTATTTTGCAGACCATACCGGAAGAAAATGAGCCGCTGCGCAAAAAAATCAGTGAAACAATTCAGGCTTTACATAAAAGAGGATAGTGTGAAGAATCCTTAAATCTAAGATTCTTCACACGGAGATTTGTTTCTGAGCGAAAACAAATCTCCCTGATGGCAGATGAGAAATCGCCTGCGGAATGTGGAGAATCATTTTAGCGGTTTGTGCATATGCTGATATATAACACAAAATATTTAAGACGTATAATATCATTAAGATAAGAAAATCAGGAGAAAAGAAAATGGGAAATTTAACACATGCAGCGGGAAGATTGGCTGTTAGCAAAGTGTCTGACGTCGTTTTAAAGAATCTGGATAAAGACAGAGAAAAGGAAATTGTAAAGCTTGTCGATTTCATGGAAAAATACATGGATGGAGAAAAGCTGGATATTAATTATGAGAAAGCAAGAACCATGATTACCGATAAAAACGGCGCGTTGAATCATTACATAAACAGGCTTCTGGATGAAGTCGACCCACATGTGCTAAAAACAATGGTTTTAAACCTTGGTTTTGAAGCATTTTTAAATGGTACAAAAACGATTCGTAAAATGCGTGAAAAGTACAAATGCAATGTACCGTGGCTGATTTTAATGGATCCGACAAGTGCCTGCAACCTGCATTGTACGGGTTGCTGGGCGGCAGAATACGGAAATCGCCTGAATCTGACATTTGATGAAATGGATAACCTGATTTGTCAGGGTAAAGAAATGGGCATTTATTTTTACATGTTTACAGGCGGTGAGCCGCTTGTAAGAAAGGCAGATTTAATCCGCCTTGCAGAAAAGCATTATGACTGCGCATTTCTTTCATTTACAAACGGAACACTCGTAGATGAAACGTTCTGTGCGGATTTGAAAAGAGTCGGAAATCTTTATCTTGCAATCAGTCTGGAAGGATTTGCAGAGGTGAATGACCTACGCCGTGGAGAAGGTGTCTACGGAAAGGTTATGCACGCAATGGATTTATTAAAGCAGAACGGTCTTGTATTTGGTACTTCTATCTGTTATACATCTAAAAATATTGAAACAGTTACAAGCGATGAATTCGTTGATTTAATGATTGAAAAAGGCTGCCGTTATGCGCTGTATTTTCACTATATGCCGGTCGGAAACGATGCGTCTGTTGATCTGCTTCCGGCACCGGAGCAGAGAATTTACATGCGTTCCCGTGTCCGTGAAATCCGTAATATGACGACGGGAAAAGGACTGTTCACCATGGATTTCCAGAATGACGGTGAATTTGTGGGCGGCTGTATCGCAGGCGGAAGAAATTACTTCCATATTAATGCAAACGGTGATGCGGAGCCTTGTGTATTTATTCACTATTCAGGGGCCAATATCCGTAAAAATACGCTGCTTGAGATTTTAAAACAGCCGTTATTTATGGCATATTATAATAACCAGCCGTTTAATGAAAATCATCTGCGTCCGTGTCCGATGCTTGAAAATCCTGAAATTCTTCAACGGATTGTAAAGGAGAGTGGCGCAAAATCCACGGATTTACAGTCACCGGAATCTGCGGAGCATTTGTGTGAGAAGTGTAAGGCTTATGCTAAGAACTGGAAGCCGTGTGCCGACAAGCTCTGGGCAGAAACCAAAATGCCACAGCACAGCTATGAAAATTATAAAAAGTAATTTTAAACCGGAAAAATAAGAATATTTGAAAAAAACTGATATTGTACCGGACTCCAAAAGCCAGATTTAAAATCTGACGATTGGAGTCCGGTATTTTTATGGAACGGTTCTGCATTAATGACGTTCTTTTTCTTCTTCTTTAATAAACATGATTAAAAAGCTGATCAACAGCAAAAGGCAGGAAAACCAGATGGTGCGCATACCAAAAAGGGCAATACAGTGTCCACCGACACCGGCTCCGACAGCAAACATCAGGATAATGCCAAGGTAGCAGGCGGATTTGTGCAAAACGTGTTTATCGCGCGTTCTGGCATAAACGCACAGAGATTCCATACAGCTTCGGAGATTGCCGATACACATGGTGCTGGCAAAGGCATATCCGTTGACCTTGCGGAATGTCTGAACCTGCATGGCGCATGAAAAGGATACTAAGGCATTGGCAAACAGATTCAGCCGTACCGGGAAAAATCCTACCGCAAAAAGCAGAATAATTTCGGATAAAACAACAAGCTGGCGCCAGTGCAGACGCTCAATCCGCTGATATTTCAGCCGTACCCATTCGGCGGCGGCAATTCCCAGTGCGAAAAAGAGCAGCGGAATCAGATAGTGTGCCGCCTGATACCAGTTTCTGTCAACAACACAGGCACTTAAAAGTACAATGTTGCCGGTCTGTGCATTGGCAAAAACTTTGCCGCGGAAGAGGTATGTATAGGCATCCTGCAAACCTCCGGATATAGATAAAAAGGCAGCCGTCAGAAAAGATTCTGACATTTGCCGGTGTGATAAGTGATTCATTTTAATCCCCATTTCCGAGCAATTTTATGATAAAGCAGTGATGAGAAATCCGCGAATGAGACGGCTCATCTGCTACTATGTACAATTGTTTTCGCTCTAAATAAATATTTAATACCGAATATTGTTAAAATGTTGCTGTTTGTATAAAAAATATAAAAATTATGTGCAATACCGGAATGTGCGGTCGGTAAGGATTCGTGCAAATATCAGTCCCAGCGGCAGTGCGATAATAATCATAATCGCTGCGCTAAACCACGAAACAGCTTCATAGAGGGACATAATGCCGAAGTTGTAAATTGCCCGGTACAGGTACAGTCCCGGAACCATAATGACAATGGAAGGTACGGTTAAAGAAATCCGAGGATACCCGTGGCTTTTTTTAATGAGGGAGGCTAGCAGTCCTGCGGTTAAAGCACCGATAAATGCGGCGGCGGCAGCAGGCATTCCTGTAAAATCCACAAGTTCAAGCCGGAGCGTATTGGCAGCCGCGCCGATGAAAGCAGCAGTCGATGCCATAGAAACAGAGCTGTTAAACATTATGGAAAAGCCGAAAACCCCGCAGAAGCTGGCGATAATCCGCAGTACAAGGTGAAACAGGGGATTCATGTGAAGGACTGCAAAATCCTGTGGTTGTAATTTTAAAAGCAGTGCCATAATCCATGCAAACATCGTAGCGACGAGTATAATGATGATGGAATAAGTAAGCCGTTCAAGTCCTGAACGCAAATCCAGTTTCGCAAGGTCGATGCCGCTTGTAATAAACGGAAATCCCGGTATGATAAACAGCATGGAACAAATGTATCCCGCTTCATGCAGTGCCGGAATATGAAAAATAATTTCCGCAAGGCGGAAACAGATGTCATAAACAAGACAGGCCGCCGAGATGGATACGGCAATATTTAAAAACAGTGTATAATGGTGTTTAATCAGTTTGGTACGGATAACATTTCCGACACCGGCGGCGATAAATGCCAGAATCATTTCCACAGGACCGCCGCCTAAAAGAAAAGTGAAGGCACAACAGGCGAGTGCGGCGGCAAATCCCAGTTTTGCAGGCGAATACAGCGTGTGGATTTTTTCAATGGTGTCCAGTTTTTTGTGAATCTGTTCACCGGTCATATGCGTTTTTTCTTCCGGAAAACGTTCAACAAACTGTTCCATGCGGTACAGCTTTGACGTATTGACCCCGGTATTGGCAATGCTTAAAGACTGGGAAACACAATCCGTTCCGTCAAAGCAGTTAAATTCAATGGACATCAGTCCGACATCCACCGTGCAGGTAACACCAAGTTCCTTTGACAGGCGGTTCATGGAAGTGCGCACACGCCATGCCCCTGTGCCGCAGGAGAGCATCATAAGTCCTACTCTGCCGATAACAGAAGCTTTTTCGATTAATCCTGCATTTTCAATCAGGACGTTGCTGTCTGCTTTTGCATAGTCATGCCAGGGGATTTCCATGTGGTTTTTTTCCATAATATCAACATAAGAAGCCGGTCCGGCTGTATCTTTTGTGCTATCCATAAATAATCGCCTCCGCTTTGGCGGCATGCCGCTCCAGATTTTTCAAAAAATGAGAATTTGGCAGGAAAATCCCAAGTTCATCATATCGGTTATTCTGCTCAACAAGGGAATCCTGACCGTAAAATACGAAAGCCATTGGCAGTTCTTTTTCCAGCTGGATCATTAAATCCCAGACGGCACAGTAGGCTTCTGATTCTGTTTCTTTTAATCTAATGGTATCGGGAAGCTCACGGATCAGCAGTACACCGGTATTTTTTTCTAAAACCTGCTGTTTAATATTCATATCGTCATCGCGGTAGGAATGACTGTAACGGTAAGCCTGTGCAAGATACATTTTTTTCTTTCCGTCAAAATGGTTATAAACTTCACGAAAATGTTGATACTCCTTTTCATGGATGCAATTTTTAAATTCAGGCAGAAGCACCCCGTTCTCATCTGTCATAATGACAGGATTGGTCTTTCCGTCAGCGTTAAAACGATAGGGAATCAGATAAGAATTTCGTATCAGATCAAAAAGGGTATTTTTGCTGATTGCCATAAGAAAAGCGGATAAATCCCTGTTGCGGTAAGCGCGAAACAGTGCTTGACAGAATTCATCGGCAGAAAGGGAATCCTCCAGTTCATCATTACTGAATAAATCATTGCAAAAAGTTTCAAAAAGCTTGTCGCATGCCCATGGGTCAGCCAGAATTTTCTGGAACAGGACATCTGCATGTTCTTCTCTTGGGAAAATAGTTTGCTCTTTCATCGTTCTCTCCATTCCGCAGGCATTTTAATGTAGGAGAAACCGCAGACGGAATGTATTGAATTCTGCGATAGGAGCAGTTTTGTGATACCTGCGGCACAATACTGCCAATGTCAGGGTATGCCTGATGATACATATTCTCCGGATTTTCAGCAATTTTATCGCAAGCGGTGGCGATTGCTTTTTTTATTCCGCTCGATTATACTATGGAAATAAGGATAAGTAAAAACTATAATTGATATGATATAAATATCAAATTGATATGACAGAAATGAGTATGGGACGGGTAAAAAAATGACACTTCAACAGTTAAAATATGTAATTACAGTTGCAAATACAGGGACGATTACAGAAGCCGCGAACCGGCTGTTTATTTCCCAGCCGAGTCTGACGAATGCGATTCACGAGCTGGAAAAAGAAATGAATATCACGATATTTAACCGGACGAATAAGGGAATCAGCATATCCAAAGAGGGGGAGGATTTTCTGGGATATGCAAGACAGGTTTTGGAACAGGCGGCGATACTGGAGGATAAATACAAAGGCGGAAGCGGCGGAAAGAAACAGTTTTGTGTATCAACACAGCACTATTCGTTTGCGGTGAATGCATTTGTGGATTTGATTAAGGAATACGGACAGGACGAATATGATTTCAGTCTGCGGGAAACGCAGACCTATGAAATTATCGAAGATGTGGCAAGAATGAGAAGTGAGATAGGAATTTTGTTTCTGAATGATTTCAACGAAACGGTTCTGGGTAAGATTTTAAAGTCACACGAGCTGGAATTTCATCCGCTGTTTGTTGCAAGACCGCATGTTTTTATCAGCCGCAAGCACCCGCTGGCGGGAAATGCAGTGATTACCAATGAGGAACTGGAGCAGTATCCATATCTGTCCTTCGAGCAGGGAGAGCATAATTCGTTTTATTTTTCGGAAGAAATTTTTTCGGCGGTTGAGCGCAAGAAAAATATCCGTGTGCGTGACAGGGCAACGTTGTTTAATCTCTTAATCGGATTAAATGGTTATACAGTGTGCAGTGGTGTCATTGACAAAAAATTAAACGGCAAAGACATCATTGCTGTGCCGCTTGCCGATGAAAGCGAAATGCGGGTTGGCTACATCACGCATAAAAAGGGAATGATGAGCCGGCTGGCAGCGACCTATCTGGAAGCGTTGAAAAAATACGTGGAATCGTAAAGTTTCATATTTAAAGCCTGAAATCATGAGGTGCATAGGCACAAGTGGTTTCAGATTTTTTGATATAGTTTAGAACTATGGACAAATAACATTTATAGGTATTATACAAATGATACCGACATTCTTATAATAAAATCCATAAATACGACATTTGTGGATAAAGTCCGTAAATGAAAGAAAAACGGCGGATAAAGCTGCCCGCAGGGATTTTAGAATAAGGAGAGAAAGAATGAAGACATCGGTTATCGGATTCCCAAGAGTGGGAACATTAAGAGAGTTAAAGTTTGCATCGGAAAAATATTTCAGAAAAGAAACCGGAGCAGAGGAGCTTTTAAAAGAAGCACGCAGACTGCGAAAAACACACTGGACGGTACAAAAAGAGGCAGGAATTGATTACATTCCATGTAATGACTTTTCGTTTTATGATACAGTGCTGGATACGGCCGTTTTGTTAGGCATTGTGCCAAAGCGGTATCAGGAATTAAATTTATCCGCACTGGATACATACTTTGCAATGGCACGCGGTTATCAGGGAGAATCCGGTGACGTAAAGGCGCTGGCAATGAAAAAATGGTTTAATACAAACTATCATTATATTGTGCCGGAAGCAGAGGACGATACAAAGATTGCGCTTGTGGGAGAGAAGCTGTGGGAAGAATATGAGGAAGCAAAGGCACTCGGCATTGAAACAAAGCCGGTTCTTACAGGACCGTATACGCTGTTAAAGCTGTGCCGTTATACAGGCAGCAAAACGGCGGATGATTTTACAGATGCGGTGATTGCAGCATATCAGCAGGTGCTTGAAAAATGTGCGGCACACAGGATAATGTGGCTTCAGCTTGATGAACCGGCACTGGTGCGTGATTTATCAAAAGAAGATATTGCACTGTTTCATAAAATTTATGAAAATATACTGCCTTGCAAAAAGACAGTCCGGATTCTGTTACAGACGTACTTCGGCGATGTGCGTGACATTTATAAGGATTTGACAGAACTGCCGTTTGACGGTATCGGACTGGATTTTATTGAAGGAAAAGAAACGGTTCATTTGATTGAAAAATACGGATTCCCGAAGGACAAACTGCTTTTTGCCGGTCTTGTAAACGGTAAGAATATCTGGAGAAATCATTATGACCGGACATTAAATCAGTTACAGCAGCTTACAGGAAAGGGCATACAGACTGTATTATCAACATCGTGTTCATTATTACACGTTCCATATACGGTAAAACATGAAACAAAACTTTCAGAAAAGTATCTGGACTATTTTGCATTTGCAGAAGAAAAGCTTTCAGAATTAAAGGAATTAAGCGGATTTGCCGAAAATCCGTCTTATACGCAGGAGAGCGCATATAAAAAGAACAGCGCACTTTTTGCGGCAGACAGAGATTGTAAAAATGCGGCGGTGAAGAAGCGTCTGTCAGAAGTGACTGAGAAAGATTATGTCAGACTGCCAAAGCGCAGTGAACGCCAGCAGTTACAGAAAGAAACGTTTCATTTACCGCAGTTTCCGACAACAACGATTGGTTCATTTCCACAGACCAAAGATGTCAAGCAGAACCGTGCGGCATTCCGTAAGGGAGAAATCACCGAGCAGGAATATACTGCATTTAATAAGAAAAAAATTGCGGAATGTATAAAGAAGCAGGAAGAAATCGGACTGGATGTACTGGTACACGGTGAATATGAAAGAAATGATATGGTAGAATATTTCGGTGAAGCACTGGGCGGCTTTCTTTTCACGGAAAAAGCATGGGTTCAGTCTTACGGAACACGCTGTGTCAAGCCACCGGTCATCTGGGGTGACGTATACCGCGAAAAACCGATGACAGTGGCATGGTCAGTTTATGCACAGTCCTTGACGGATAAGGTGATGAAGGGAATGCTTACAGGCCCTGTTACGATTTTAAACTGGTCTTTCCCAAGAGAAGACATTTCCATTAAAGAATCCATTTCGCAGATTGCACTGGCAATCCGCGATGAAGTGCTGGATTTAGAGGCAAACGGTATCCGCATGATTCAGATTGATGAAGCTGCATTAAGGGAAAAACTGCCGCTTCGCCGCTCGGACTGGGATACGGAGTATCTGGATTTTGCAATTCCGGCATTCCGACTGACACACAGCGGTGTCAGACCGGAAACACAGATTCACACCCATATGTGCTACAGTGAATTTACAGATATTATTCCGGCGATTGATGCCATGGATGCCGATGTAATCACATTTGAGGCGTCACGTTCGGATTTACAGATTCTTTCTGCCCTGCGTGAAAATCATTTTGAAACAGAGGTCGGACCGGGCGTTTACGATATTCATTCACCGCGTGTTCCTTCTGTAGAAGAAATCGTGCAGGTACTTGAAAAAATGCTGACACAGATTGAACCGGATAAGCTGTGGGTCAATCCGGACTGCGGCTTAAAGACGAGAGGAATTCCCGAAACGGAAGCAAGCCTTATCAATATGGTGCAGGCGGCAAAACAAATCCGGGTGGCACACAGTAAATAAAAGTGTGATACTGTCTTTCAAATAAAAAGTGAAACAAGCCGGGAGCAGAACCGGGAGAAAATCCCGGTCTGTTTCCGGCTTGTTGTATCAGCGCTGTTCCAGAAGCATTAAAAGCTGCGGCAGAAGCTGCTGTTCTTTCGGCGTTAAACCGTCTTTGACCTGGTCGATAATCAGGTAAATGTCATCTTTAGAAAATGAAATGCCGGACTGCTGTGCCTTGCGGCTTAATGCAAGAATCAGCGGCAGAATTTCATCATTGCTTTTTCCTTTTGAAAGCGTTTTAAATTCATTGATTAAAAGCTGCTTTTTAAAATCCAGTTCAGACATCGTTTATTTCCTTTCTTTTACAAATTAAAATCAGACAGCGTTTTCATGTAGGCATCGTATTGTTTCTGCTGCTCCGGGGTCAGAAGCATATTTAAAAGACCTGTGGGAGGGGCAGAGGATTTTGTGCCGGAAGTATGCTGGCTTTTTGGCATGCCGGTAGTGTCGGCAGAAACATTTGGCTCATTTTGTGCGCCGTCTGCCGGAGTTTTTTTTGGCGGTGGGGCTTTGACGTCAGTTTTGCCGGGGGTATTGCCGTCTTTGAAATTTTTGGGGTTTGCGGTATTATTTGTAGTATTGACAGTCTGATTCATCATATTCAGAATAATGGGATTGTTGAATAAATCGGCGCCGTCATCAAAGGACTGAAACAGATTCATCATTTCGGACACCTTTGAAAAGCTGCGGAACTGTTCAATCATTGCGGCATATTTTTCAGGACAGTAAGGCATTACCGTATTTAAAAAGTCGTCATTGGTAAAAATGTCATTGATGAAATTTATGTAGGCATGGCTGCTCTGCCCCCGGATTGCAGGGTTTCCCGGAGAACGGTTATAAAAACGCAGTGTCTGTGAAAATTCATTCATGCGGATTATTAAAGAAAGGGGCTTTTGCAGCTGATAATCCAGAAAAGGAATCATTGCTTTAAACATTTGTGTGGATTCATCGACGGTACGCAGGTCAAATTCGGTGATAGGTAATTCTTTTGCCATGTTTCCTCCATTCTGCCGTCACTCAATATAGTAATAGTATATGCAATGGAGAAAAATGTATGAATATAATAATAGCAGATTTATATGTGGAGGAAAAAGATATGGACAGACCGTGGAATTCATTGCAGAAAAATCCGGTACAGACAGCCAAAATGCAAAGAGGAAAAGCACAGCGCGGGCAGGTGCAGGAAAGTAAAATACAGACAGATAAAATAAAGAAAGAAAAACCACAGCGCATGATTGTAACGGATGAAACCAGTGTTTACGGCATTGATATGGCGTGTTTCCATGAAAAACAGGAAGAGTGACTGTTTTAGTAAAAAGAAAACCCTGCGGCTGATGCCGCAGGGAAAACTGTTTATAAACGTCAGTTCAGACAGTTTTTAACCGGATTAGCAGCCGCAGCCACATCCGCCGTTGTTAAATGAACCGTTGTTGCCGCATCCGCCGCAGAAGAACAGTAAGAGGATAATCCACAGGCAGCTGTTGTCGCCACAGCCGCAGCCACCGTTGTTGTTTAATCCGTTGCCACAGCTGCTGCAAAGAAGGAGCAGGATAATAATCCAATAGCATGAGCTGCCTCCAAATCCATTGCAATCTCCACATCCGCCACAGTTTGTTGCTGCTAAATCACTCATTTTGATTCCTCCAAAATTCATTTACAATACAATTTTATGTATAGAGGCTTGTTTGTGTTCCACAATATTTAAGGATTATTTCATTGCATTCTTTTTTTCTTTGTTATATTATCTAGTAATAATACGGAAGATTGAAGAAAGGTAGAAAAAATGTCTGAAAATAAAAGAAACTTTCTGGTGCATGGGGGGATTCTTGCCATGGCGGGTATTCTGGTAAGAATTATAGGAATGTTTTACCGGATACCACTGGTAAATATTATCGGAAGTGACGGAAACGGAATCTATGGTGCGGCGTATAATGTATACAATATTATGCTGGTACTGTCGGCATATGGGCTGCCAATGGCAGTGTCAAAGCTGGTTTCGGCAAAATTTGTTGCAAAGCAGTTTAAAAATGCAGCTTCTATTTTTAAGTGTGCGCTGATTTTTGCGACCTGTACAGGCGGTATCGCAGCTCTTTTATTATTCTTTGGAGCGGATTTTATCGAAAATGTATTTTATAAAGGTGTTCCGGGCATGGCAATTCCGCTTAGGATTCTTGCACCGACCATCTTTTTTGTGGCGATTTTAGGCGTTATGAGAGGTTTTTATCAGGGACAGGGAACGATGATTCCGACTGCGGTTTCACAGATTGCAGAACAGATTGTCAATGCGGCAGTCAGCCTTCTTGCGGGATATTTCCTCATTCAGGCATATCAGTCATCAGCCAATACGGCGGCTTACGGTGCGGCAGGGGCAACACTTGGTACAGCAATGGGTGCATTGACAGCATTAATCTTTTTAATTGTGCTGTATCTGATATACCGTCCGACCTTTGCACGCATGGTGGCAAAGGATAGAGTCAGTAAAAGACAGTATGACAGGGATATTTACAGAACCATTGCACTTACAATGATTCCGATTATTTTAGGACAGACGTTTTACCAGATTAGTGCGGTCATTGATGATATGATGTTTAGTAATATGATGATTGGCACCGATATTACAAAGAGCATTACGACCGATATGGGTAATTTTAATTCCAGTTACAGCTTATTAATCGGTATTCCGCAGGGTGTCGCTTCCGCGATGTCGGCTTCAATGTTACCGAGTATTGTGGCATCGTACACACAGGGCGAAATCGGTGCAGTGCGCAAAAAGATAAAAGAAACGTTAAAGACCAATATGTTTATTGCAATTCCGTCTTTTGTCGGATTGTTTGTTCTCGGCAAACCGATTATCCAGCTGCTGTTTGCACGATATGACAGCACGCAGGGCGGCATGATGTTAAAAATCGGTGCGATAGCCGTAGTATTTTATACACTGTCTACCGTAACCAGTTCGGCTTTGCAGGGCATTGACGAGATGAGTACGCCGGTAAAGCACTCCTGCATTTCACTGGTTGTGCATATTATTCTGGTATTTGTGCTGTTAAAGTTTTCAAGACTGGGAATTTATGCTATAGTAATAGGTAACGCAAGTTTTCCGATTATTATTTTCATATTAAATATAATTTCATTATATAGACATATCGGATACCGGATGGAATACCGTCAGACCTTTATTGTTCCGGCTGTGTGTGCTCTGATTATGGGCGTGGCAGCAGGACTTGTCTATGACGGAATGATAAAATTAACAGCTTCTAATATCCTTTCTTTAATGGCAGCATTTATCGCGGCGGGAATCTTTTATTTTGGACCGCTGTTTGTGGCAAAAAAGAAGAAGTGGTATTAAATAGGCATTAAAATGCCTGCGGAATGAGGAGTATATGTGGATAACGGTTGATTTTGACAGCAGCGAGGCAATTTATATGCAGCTGTGTAATCAGATTGTGGAGGCGATTGCCGTGTCAAAGCTGCAGGAGGGCGAGTCCCTGCCGTCCGTGCGTCAGATGGCAGAATATGCAGGGATTAATATGCATACAGTCAATAAGGCGTATGCACTGCTTCGTCAGGAGGGCTATATTACACTGGATAAAAGGCGGGGCGCAGTGGTTAATCTTGGACTGGATAAGAGAAAAGCAATCGAGTCCATGACAAAGGATTTGCGCCAGATTATTGCACGCGCAAAATGTAATGGTATGAGCGCGGAAGAAATTCATGGAATTGTAGACGGTGTCATATCAGAAATGGAAGACAGTGGCAGACTATAGAAATGGAGAAGCATATGTTGTGTGAGAACTGTAAAGAAAGAGAAGCAACCGTACATTTTACAGAGATTATGAATGGGAGAGTGCAGAAACACCATTTATGTAAAGAATGTGCGGCACAGATGGAAATGATGGGATATGCTTCCAATGAAGTTCCGTTTGTGAAATTGTTGACAGGTATGCTTGCGGCGGGACAGACGCAGGAACAGGGAGAAAATCCATTGCAGTATGTACGCTGTCCGAAATGCGGCATGACGTATGAAGAATTTACGAGGGTGGGAAAGTTTGGCTGTGCAGAGTGTATCGATGTATTCGGTCCGCTGATTGGCGACCATATGAAAAAGCTTCACGGCAGTGATACCCATACCGGCAAGACTTACACAAAAGAAAAAATGCAGCCTGAAACAAAACAGGAGCAGGAACAGCAGGATATAGAAGCTTTGAAGCTCCGGTTAAAAGAAGCCGTCATGCTGGAAAATTTTGAAGCGGCGGCAAAATACCGTGACGAAATTAAGGCATTACAGGCAAAGGAGGAGCATAATGCTTAGATGGTTTGAGCAGAACGGACCGGAGGGTGATGTGGTCATTTCCAGCCGGGTGCGCCTTGCAAGAAATTTAAAGGATTATAATTTTTCATTAAAACTGGATACACCGGATGCGCATAAAATGATTGGCGAGGCGGCACAAAAGCTGCGTGTTCTGCCGGAATTCAAAGATTTTCACGAGTATCATTTTGAGAATCTGGAAGAAGTCCAGCGCGAAGCAATGAAAGAACGTCATGTCATCAGTCCGTTTTTATTAAGTCAGAGCGTCGCAGGCGGATTTGTATCATCGAATGAAGATTTGTCCATTATGTTAAATGAGGAAGACCATATCCGCATACAGGCATACCGTGCAGGAATGGATATGGAGCGCGCCTATGAGGCGGCAGACCATATAGATGACTGTATCGGTGCGGTGCTTCCGTATGCGTATGATACGCAGTACGGATATCTGACAACCTGTCCGTCCAATGTCGGAACAGGCATGAGAGTGTCTTATATGTGTCACCTTCCGGCGCTTGCATGGAATAATAAAATACAGGGTATTGCGGCGGAAATTGGCAGATTCGGACTGGTCATGCACAGCGTTTATTCGGACGGCAATAAGTCTGCGGGGGATATTTATCAGATATCCAATCAGATTACGCTGGGCGTTACGGAAAAAGAACTGATTGAGAATATTACCAACATTGTGCAGCAGATTGTCACACAGGAGCGGATTTTAAGAAACCGTTTAAAAGAAAAACAAAAGATTTCCGTGCTGGACGGCATTTACCGTTCTTACGGCATTTTAAAATATGCAAGGAAGGTATCATTAAAAGACGGGCTGGTACTGCTTTCACAGTTACGGCTCGGTCTGGCGGAGGGGCTTGTAAAAACGCCGGATGAGAGAGATTATGCGATTTACCAGCTGATGATAGGGATTCAGCCGGGCAATCTTGAAATGCTTGCATCACAGGAACTTACAGAGGAAGAAACCGATGTGATGCGGGCGCAGTTTATCAGGGAAAATTTACCTTCAATTGAATAAAGTGAGGAGAAAAAATATGCAGAGCAGATTTACAAAAAAGGCGCAGGAAGCGCTTGACCATGCGGCAGAAACAGCAGCAATGCTGGGGCATGGCTATATCGGTTCGGAACATTTGTTAATCGGACTGATTCAGGCAGAAGACAGCCTGGCATCAACCGTGCTGTTAAATAACGATGTCACAGCGGAAAAAATTATCAACCTCGTCTATCAGCTGATTGCACCGGATAATCAGGTTGGCGTGAAAGAACCGTCAGGCTATACGCCGCGTGTACGCCGCATTTTGGAAAATTCAGCAAAGGAGGCAGCGCGTTTTCATGCGGACAGTATCGGAACGGAGCATTTGTTAATTGCGATTATTAAAGAAACAGAGAGTGTTGCGGCAAGACTGTTAAATACACTCGGCGTTGCGATAAAGAAGCTGTATGTGGATACGCTTGCGGCAATGGGCGAGGATGCCAATTCCTACCGTGAAGATTTCCAGAATGGCAGACCGCGCGGAAAGAAATCCACACAGACCTTAGATCAGTACAGCAGGGATTTGACAGAACTTGCAAGAAACGGCAAATTAGACCCGGTTATCGGCAGAAGTGAAGAAATCCAGCGTGTGATTCAGATTTTAAGCAGACGTACCAAAAATAATCCGTGTCTGATTGGTGAGCCGGGTGTCGGTAAAACGGCGATTGCGGAAGGACTTGCGGCACGGATTGTCGAAGGCGATGTACCGGAAACAATTAAGGGAAAAAGACTTCTTACACTGGATTTATCGGGAATGGTTGCCGGTTCAAAATACCGCGGCGAGTTTGAAGAACGTATTAAGCGCGTGATCAATGAAGTCAAGGCAGACGGAAATGTCCTGCTGTTCTTAGATGAACTGCATACGATTATCGGTGCGGGCGGTGCGGAAGGTGCGATTGATGCTTCCAACATTTTAAAGCCGTCCCTTGCAAGAGGTGAAATCCAGTTAATCGGTGCGACAACACTGGAAGAATACCGTAAATATATTGAAAAAGATGCCGCACTGGAACGAAGATTCCAGCCGGTAAAGGTTGAAGAACCGACAGAGGAAGAAGCTGTTTTGATTTTACGCGGTCTGCGCCCGAAGTACGAAGAACATCATCATGTAACAATTACAGATGAAGCTGTTGAAGCGGCAGTCAAACTTTCCAAAAGGTATATCAATGACCGTTTCCTGCCGGATAAGGCGATTGATTTAATTGATGAAGCATCGTCTAAGGCGCGTTTGAAGGTTTATGTCATGCCGGACGGCATTAAAAAAGCAGAAGAAGAAATCAAGGCATTAGAAGCGGAAAAAGAAGAAGCGATTAAGCGTGAAGCATATGAAGAAGCCGGAGAGATTAAGAAAAAGCAGCTTCGTAAAAAAGAAAGAATTGAAAAGTTAAAAGAAAAATGGGAAACACAGCGTACGGGTTCTGAGATTGTTGTCGGAGAAGAAGAAATTGCCGATGTCGTTGCAATGTGGACAAAGATTCCGGTCACAAAGATTGCACAGGCAGAGTCGGAACGTTTAATGCAGCTTGAAGAAACACTGCACCACCGTGTTGTCGGACAGGAAGAAGCAGTGGCATCTGTTGCAAAGGCAATCCGCAGGGGCAGAGTCGGTTTAAAAGACCCGAACCGTCCGATTGGTTCGTTCTTATTCTTAGGACCGACCGGTGTCGGAAAAACAGAACTTTCAAAGGCGCTTGCCGATGCGATGTTTGGCAGTGAAAATGCGTTAATCCGTGTTGATATGTCCGAATTTATGGAAAAGCATACCGTATCAAAGCTTATCGGTTCACCTCCGGGATATGTCGGCTATGACGAAGGCGGACAGTTAAGTGAAAAGGTACGCAGAAATCCGTATTCCGTTGTTTTATTTGACGAGGTGGAAAAGGCACATCCGGATGTATTTAATGTGCTGTTACAGGTATTAGATGACGGACATATTACAGATTCTACAGGCCGTGTTGTTGATTTTAAAAATACAGTTATTATTATGACATCCAATGCCGGTGCGGAAAATATCGTTACACCAAAGACACTCGGTTTCCTTTCCGTCAATGATGAAGCACACAGCCATGAAGATATGAAGGGTAAAGTTATGGACGAGGTAAAACGCATTTTTAAACCGGAGTTTATCAATCGTATTGATGAAATTATCGTCTTCCATACATTGGGAAAAGAGCAGATTGGTCAGATTGTAGATATTATGATGCAGACCGTCAACAAGAGGACACTCGAACAGATGAAGCTGTCCATTGAGCTAGATGAGCAAGCAAAGAATTATCTCGTGGAAAAAGGATATGACTCCAAGTACGGGGCAAGACCGCTGCGCCGGGCTATCCAGAATGAGATTGAAGACCCGCTCGCAGAACAGATTTTACAGGGAAAAGCAGGACAGGGCAGCCGTGTAAAAGTAACGGTAAAAGACGGAAAGCTGCATTTTGGCTTAAAACGTGGACTGAATAAGTAGAAAAATTGCCAAAACTACTAGCATAATTTGTCGGATTATTGTATAATGTAAACACCAAAAAGATTTACGGAACATATGATAGGAGGACAGAACATGCCAGTAGTAAAAGAACTGATTCGTTCAGAACAGGACGGAAGTTTAAGTTTTGGTAATTATCAGTTAGATACAAAGTCAAAGGTATCTGATTTTGAACATTGTGGAGATTCTTATAAGGTAAAGACTTATAATGAGATTACAAAGCTGGAGAAGAACGGCTCTTTTGTATATGAATCAGTGCCGGGAACAGCAGTGAATCATTTTAAAGCAACCGATGACAGTGTAAGCTTTAAAGTAGAGGGTACAGAAGATGCCCAGATTACACTGGAACTGGAAGAAGGTTCAGAATATAAGATTACCATTGATGGGGAATCTGCTGGAAAGATGGCTACGAACATGGGCGGAAAGCTTGTGTTGTCTGTAGAGTTTGAAGCCGGAAAAGAAGTTTCAGTCAATGTTGTAAAAGCATAATTTGAATAAAACTGTAGCGCATACGAATTTTAGGCTGCTGTACCAAGCGGGTAATGAAAGGCTTGGTGCGGCAGCTTTTTTAAAGAAGGTGAGAAGGGAAAATGGCAAAGGCAAGGGATACCGCATTTTTTTGTAAAGAATGCGGGTATGAATCAGCAAAGTGGTTCGGACAGTGTCCGGCATGCCGTGAGTGGAATACGGCATCGGAAGAACCGGTAGCAAAGACAAAGACGGCGAAAGGCAAAGGTGCGCCGGTGCATATTGTATCAGACGGGAAAAATGAGCCGTCAAAGCTTGCGGATATTAATACCAAGGAAACAGACCGGATGTCAACCGGTATTAAAGAGCTGGATAGAGTACTGGGCGGCGGCATTGTAGCCGGTTCACTGGTGCTTGTAGGCGGTGACCCCGGTATCGGAAAGTCGACACTGCTGTTACAGATGTGTAAAAATCTTTCCCACATGGATAAAAATGTATTGTACATTTCAGGCGAGGAATCTTTAAAACAGATAAAAATGCGTGCGGAGCGTATCGGCACGTTTACGGATAAGCTGCTGCTTTTATGTGAAACCAATTTGGACATCATAGAAGAAACGATGAAAAAGACGATGCCGGATGTGGTAATTATTGACTCCATTCAGACAATGTACCGTGAGGACGTCGGTTCTGCGCCGGGCAGTGTCAGTCAGGTGAGGGAATCCACGGCAGTTCTTATGCAGCTTGCAAAGGGACTTGGCATTTCCATTTTTATTGTCGGTCATGTGACAAAGGAAGGTGTTGTTGCAGGTCCGCGCATGCTTGAACACATGGTGGATACCGTGCTGTATTTTGAAGGCGATAAAAATGCCTCTTACCGCCTGCTGCGCGGTGTGAAAAACCGCTTTGGCTCGACCAATGAAATTGGCGTGTTTGAAATGCAGGAGCAGGGACTTGTGGAAGTGGAGAATCCTTCGGAATATATGCTGAGCGGAAAGCCGGAAAATGCTTCGGGGTCTGTTGTGGTATGCCTGATGGAAGGCACACGCCCGATGTTGGTAGAAGTACAGGCACTGGTCTGTGATTCTAATTTCGGACTGCCACGAAGAACGGCGGCGGGAACGGATTATAACCGTGTCAACCTTTTAATGGCGGTGCTGGAAAAGCGCGCCGGAGTGCATTTATCGGGAAGTGATGCCTATGTCAATGTTGCGGGCGGTATTAAGGTCAATGAACCGGCACTGGATTTAGGCATTGTAATGGCACTGGTGAGCAGCTTTAAGAACAGAAGTGTAGATGATAAAACCATTATTTTCGGGGAAGTCGGACTGGCAGGAGAGGTGCGTGCGGTCAGCCAGCCGCAGCTGCGTGTAAACGAGGCAGTCAAACTGGGCTTTGAAACGTGTATACTTCCACAAGTATGCTTGAAAAGTATCAGAAAAACTGATAAAATAAATATTATTGGTGTTCGTAATGTAAGTGAAGCGATGAAACTGATATAAATAGTAACACGGAGCAGGAAAAAACAAACCGGCAGCAGCAGTGGCAGAAACCGTACTGCCGTGCCGGATAAAAAGGAGAAGTAGGAAATATGGAAAATACAGCATTGGTAAATAATTTGACAAATATTTTAAACGGTCTGGATGATTCACAGGAGAAACTGGAAAAAGATGCGTTTGATGTGATTAATTCATCGGATACCTCTTTGAATCTGGTGCGTGAAAGTATCGGCAGTGTGGAAGAAATCTTAAAGATGATTGATACGCTGAATGCAGTTGTGGAAGAATCATCCGAAAAGATTCAGAAGCTTGAGAAGCTGTCTGCGGATATTGAACAGTTTGCATCGGTCATTGCTTCCATTGCCAACAGAACGAATATCTTATCCCTCAATGCTTCTATTGAAGCTGCAAGAGCGGGGGAACACGGCAGAGGATTTGCGGTAGTTGCAAGCGAAGTGCGTAATCTTGCATCCCAGTCCGCAAAGTCTTCTAAGGAAATTACAGACACAATTAACCAGGTACAGCACTCTGTAAAAGAAACCGTTTCTTCCATGCATGAAGTATATGACAATGCTTCCGCACAGAAGGGCAAGGCAGACAGTGTCGGCAATCTGTTAAAGCAGGTTGTAGATGCCGCATATGCTGCCAACGAAGTCGCAAGAAATATTGAGAATGAAATTGCTTATCAGAGAGAAATCACGGATGAAGCAAAAAATGCGCTGAAGGCGTAAAAAGAGTCAAATAAAAAAGTGCTGATTGGGGTGTGAAAATATGCATGAAAACGTATTAATTAAAGCACAATCGCAAAAAATGAAAATTTAGACTTCCAATTTTCTAAAAAATGTATATAATAGTGATAAGAGGAAAGAGGCTGTCCACAAAAATCAGCCCACATAAGAAAGGAGCTTGTATTATTATGAGTACAATGGCAGACAAATTTGAAGAACTTGGAGTAATTCCTGTAGTCGTATTAAATGATGTAAAGGATGCACTTCCACTTGCAAAGGCATTATATGAAGGAGGACTTCCATGTGCAGAAGTAACATTCCGTACAGCAGCAGCAGAGGAATCTATCCGTGTTATGCATGAAGCTTATCCTGATATGGTACTTGCAGCCGGTACAGTTCTTACAACAGAACAGGTTGACCGTGCAGTTGCAGCAGGTGCTTCTTTAATCGTAAGCCCAGGATTCGACCCTGAAATCGTTGATTACTGTATTTCTAAGAACATCGAAGTTGTTCCGGGTATCGTTACACCTTCAGAACTGGCTCAGGCAGTTAAGCGTGGTCTTACAAGAGTGAAGTTCTTCCCTGCAGAAGCAGCTGGCGGCTTAAAGATGATTAAGGCTATGTGTGCAGCTTACACAAATGTAAGAATCATGCCTACAGGCGGAATCAACGCAAAGAACATCTCAGAATATCTTGAATGTGACAAGATCTTCTGCTGCGGCGGAAGCTGGATGGTTAAGGGCGATATGATTAAGGCTGGCGAATTTGACAAGATTAAGGATATGACAGCAGAAGCTGTTTCTCTTGTTAAGAAGATTCGTGGCTAATCAGCAGTCTTGAAAACAGATAATACATGACTATAATCCCTTCAAAGGAGCGGCTTTTGGCAGTTTTTTTGAAGGGATTTTTAAATGGCGGCAGGATACGGACAACAGCAGGAAGCACACCACTGTATCGTAAAGTTTTTTGAACCTGCTGGTAAAGGTAAGGACATGGGTTTAAAACCAGATAAAACCGAATAAAGTCAGATAAAGGGAAGATTATGAAGACACGGAAAGAAGTATTGGAATATGGGCTGTCGTTTCCGGATACGTATCAGGAAGCACCGTTTCATGATACGAATTGGCAGCTGGTCCGGGTAAAGGGCAGTAAAAAAGCATTTTTGTGGACATATGAGCGGAACGGCTTTATCAATTTAAATGTCAAGGCAGACCCGGAATGGCGGGATTTCTGGCGGCAGACATATACGGCGGTGATTCCGGGGTGGCATCAGAATAAGGAACACTGGAATACCGTGATTTTAGACGGAAGCATACCGGATAAGGACGTACGGCGCATGATTGCCGAAAGCTATGATCTGGTGACTGCCAGCCCGACAAAACGTATTTATGAAGCCGTCCAAAAGATACCGAAAGGAACAGTTGCAACCTACGGACAGATTGCGGAACTGGCGGGAGATAAGAAAATGGCACGTGCGGTTGGAAATGCACTGCATAAAAATCCCGATCCGGAAAAAATTCCGTGTTACCGTGTAGTCAATGCAAAGGGAGAACTATCCGGGGCATTTGCATTCGGCGGCGCAGATGAACAGGCAAAGCGGCTGGAAGCAGACGGCATTGAAGTGATAAACGGCAGAGTGGACCTTGGAAAGTATCGCTGGAAAAATCAGGATTATTATTGATTTTTAAAATAGTATCATGTATAATATACTCTATGTTTTTTTGTCTTTTGAAAAACAAAAATCAATAAAAATCGAAGGAGTAAAACGATGGCAGATACAGAAGTAAAACAGGAAGCTGCATGGTTAAAGTGGACAGGCATTATTGTATCGGTAATACAGATTATATTAGCGGTATCGTTTGTGGGAATGGTGTTCTGGATTAACATTTTTCCTGTAAAGATTGAAGTGATTATTATTGTAGTGCTGATTCTTATATCAGCGTTGGCATTATATTTACAGTTTTTAAAATACGGCTGGGTAAAATGGGCCGCAAGAGTCATAGCACTGTTGCTGGCAGTAATACTGGCAATCGGTGATTTATACATTTATCAGGCAAAAGAGGCAATGAATTATGTCAGCAACAACGAGCAGACAGAAGTTATTTCCGTTTATGTATTAAAAGATGATGAAGCAAAGACGATTGCAGATGCAAAGGATTATATTTTTGGATACCATGAAATCTTAGACAGAGAAAATACAGATAAATATGTACAGAGTATTAACACTTCTTTGAATAAGACGATTACATCAAAGACCTATAATGATCTGCCAAAGATGGTCGAGGCACTGTACAATAAGCAGATTGGGGCAATGATTTTAAATGAGTCTTATGTAAAGACACTGGAAGAAGAATTCCCTGATTTCGAGGAAAAGACAAAAGTTATTGCAAATGAGTATTACAGAACAACACTGGATAAGCCGGTGATTACAAAGAATACACTGACAGATACATTTACCATTTATCTTTCAGGAAATGATGAATGTGGTGAATTAAATCAGTCCGGACGAAGCGATGTGAATATTCTGATTGTTGTCAATCCGAAGACAAAGCAGATTTTACTGATTAATACACCGAGAGATTACTATGTCAATGTCAATTCCTTAAAGTCGGGAATCGGTAAGGATAAGCTGACACATGCCGGAAACTTTGGCGTGGAAGCATCCATGAAGACATTGAGCACCTTATATGATAACTGGGATATTGATTTTTATGTACGTCTGAATTTTACAAGTGTGGAAGAAATTGTAGACGCACTGGGCGGTATTACGGTAAATTCAGAAATTGAATTTTATACAAGCCCGGATACCAGTGATGAGAAATTCCATTTTGTAGAAGGTCCGAATAAGTTAAACGGTAAGGCAGCACTGGCATTCTGCCGAGAAAGACAGTCTGTGGCAGCAGGTGATAACCAGCGTGGACAGGATCAGATGCTTGTAATTGAAGCGCTGATTGACAAAGTAACATCACCTTCTATTTTATATAATTACAGCAATGTTCTTGAAACAGTCCGCAACCTGTTCCAGACGAGCTTAGACGATGATGATATCGCAAGTATGGTAAAACTGACAATGGAAGGCGCAAATGGCTGGAATGTACAGTCTTATGCAGTAGAAGGAACCAGTGCATTTTCTTCATCATACTTCTTCGGTTACAGCTCAATGTGGGTTATGGAACCGGATATGTCAACGGTTAAGACTGCGGTTGAACTGATGAATAAGATTAAAGACGGTGAAGTCTTTGATATGGATGAATATTTAGAGTCAAAATAAAAGATTTTTTGGAGGATTTATTACATGATTAGTGCAAATAACGTAACACTTCGTATTGGTAAGAAGGCGCTGTTTGAAGATGTAAATATCAAGTTTACGGAAGGAAACTGCTATGGCTTAATCGGTGCAAACGGTGCCGGAAAGTCTACATTTTTAAAGATTCTGACAGGTCAGATTGAGCCAAGCAAGGGTGATGTAAGCATCACACCGGGACAAAGACTTTCATTCTTAGAGCAGGACCACTTCAAGTATGATGAGTATACTGCTTTGGATACGGTTATCATGGGTAATGAAAGACTCTATGAAATCATGAAAGAAAAAGAAGCAATTTATGCCAAGGAAGATTTTACGGAAGAAGACGGGAATAAGGCAAGTGAACTCGAAGCGGAATTTGCCGATATGAACGGCTGGGAAGCGGAATCTGATGCGGCACAGCTGTTAAACGGACTGGGTATTACAACAGATTTACACTATAAGCAGATGGCAGAATTAAACGGTAGTGAAAAGGTGAAAGTCCTGCTTGCAAAGGCATTATTTGGCAACCCGGATATCCTGCTGCTTGATGAACCGACAAACCATTTGGATCTGGATGCGATTGCATGGCTGGAAGAATTCTTAATTAACTTTGAAAATACAGTCATTGTCGTATCCCATGACCGTTATTTTTTAAATAAAGTATGTACACACATTGCGGATATTGACTATGCCAAGATTCAGTTATATGCCGGAAACTACGACTTCTGGTATGAATCCAGCCAGCTCTTAATCAAGCAGATGAAGGAAGCTAACAAGAAAAAGGAAGAAAAAATCAAGGAATTACAGGACTTTATCCAGCGCTTCTCTGCAAATGCTTCTAAGTCGAAGCAGGCAACCTCAAGAAAGAGAGCTTTGGAAAAGATTGAACTGGACGAAATCAGACCGTCCAGCAGAAAGTATCCGTATATTGATTTCAGACCGTCCAGAGAAATCGGAAACGAAGTGCTTCAGGTTGAAAATCTTTCAAAGACGATTGATGGTGTAAAGGTATTGGATAACATTTCATTTATCGTAAACCACGATGATAAGATTGCGTTTGTCGGTTCAAACGAACTGGCAACAACGACACTGTTTAGAATTTTAACTGGTGAACTTGAGCCGGATGAGGGTTCATTTAAGTGGGGTATTACAACGAACACCGCTTATTTCCCGAAGGACAGTGCGGCAGAATTTAACCGTGAAGATACGATTGTTGAGTGGCTGACACAGTATTCACCTGATCCGGATCCGACCTATGTCAGAGGCTTCTTAGGCAGAATGTTATTCGCAGGCGATGACGGTGTTAAGAAAGTAAAGGTACTTTCCGGTGGTGAAAAGGTGCGTTGTCTGATTTCTAAGATGATGATTACAGGTGCAAATGTACTTATTTTTGACGATCCGACAAACCACCTGGATATGGAATCTATTACAGCATTAAATAACGGACTGATTAAGTTCTCAGGCGTAGCACTGTTTACTTCACATGATCATCAGTTTATCCAGACAACGGCAAACCGTATTATGGAAATTGTTCCGAGTGGTCAGCTGATTGATAAGATAACAACGTATGACGAATATCTTGAAAATGACGAAATGGCAAGAAAACGTCAGGGATATGCGGAAGCAGCAGAAGATGACAATTAGAAATATACAATAAGAATAGCCCCGGCAGGAATTTTACAACATTTCTGCCGGGGGTTTCTTGTCTAAAAGAGGGATAGATGATATAATATTCTAATATGCGAAATGGAGGAGTTTTAAATGGCATCAGGTGGACGCAGTAGTACAGCTAAGTCTTCAAAAAACAAGGCAAAGACAACGGCTGTAAAGAAAAATACTTCCCCTGCCGGAAAGAGAAAACGGACGACCAAAGCAAAACAGCAGGCGGCAAACCAGCTACGGGATGAAGTGCTGGTGTTGCTATCGTTTGCGGTGGCTGTTATCCTGCTTTTGAGTAATTTTAATCTGGCAGGCAGCGTAGGCGTGCAGATCAAATGGTTTATGTTTGGACTGTTTGGTGTAATGGAATACATTTTCCCGATTGTCGTGGCGGCTTCGCTGATTTTTTTGATTTCAAACAGAGAATATATTGCAGTTGCAAGAGTAAAAACAGCAGCTGTTTACATACTGATGGTTCTGCTTTCGGCAATGGCATTGCGGATTGGCAACCGGCCGGATATTGCGGAAAGCACATTAATGGAAATATTTCACTACAGTGCGGTGCATAATACCGGCGGTGGTTTCTTTGGTGGCATGTTATGCAAGCTGTTAAAGCCGCTCGGTATGTTTGGCAGTATGGTGGTACTGCTGTTACTGATTATCATCTGTCTGATTGTGATTACGGAAAAATCATTTATCAGTGGTGTGATGAAAATGCAGAAAAGCGGAAGCAGAATGGTGCATGCCGCAAAGCAGGATTATGATCTGTACCGGGAACATTCGGCAGACAGACAGAGAAGAAAGCCGGATGAGGAACTGTCGGAGGAAGAATATCTTGCCAGACGGCGGGAAGAAAAGTTAAAAAAGATACAGGAAAAAGAAGAAAAAGCACAGGCGCGCATGAATAAAAAGGCGCGCGGCATTACAAGTGCAACAACACTGCCGAAAGAAACGGCGGCAGAACCGGAGAATCCGATTGATATTCATGAAATTGTTGTGGATACACAGCGGGAAGATGAATACAGTGGAGATATTTACAGTCCGGTCCAGCAACAGGAACAGGCATATGATTATGAGCTGGAGAGCATTTTAACCGAAGAACCGGAAGAAGAAATGATTAATCCGGTGGAAACGGAAAGCATGCCGGATGAAACAATTCATGGTCTGTCTGAGCGTCTGGAGCAGATGACAGGACAATATCAGGAGCCGGAAATGTATCCTGACGCATATGCAGAGAATGGCAGTGAACCGTCTGCCTATGAGGCATATGAACAGGCATTGCCGGAGGAAACGGTTGAGCAGGATATGGAGCAGGACGGCTATGAAGCGGAAAATGCAGAATATCCGGAGCCAGAGGTTATGGGACATGCAGAAGAAACAGCCGGGGTATCAGGACAGCCGCACACGAAAGTCCAACGGTATCAGTTTCCACCACTGTCCTTATTAAATCAGGCTTCATCAAAGCAGGGCGGCTCACAGGATAGGGAAAACAAGGCAACGGCGCTGCGCCTGCAGCAGACCTTACAGAATTTTGGGGTCAAGGTAACGATTACAGACATCAGCTGCGGTCCGGCGGTTACACGTTACGAATTACAGCCGGAACAGGGTGTGAAGGTCAGTAAGATTGTATCGCTTTCCGATGATATTAAGTTAAATCTTGCGGCGGCGGATATCCGTATTGAAGCACCGATACCGGGAAAAGCTGCGATTGGTATTGAAGTTCCGAACAAAGTCGCCGGCAGTGTTTCTATCCGGGAACTGTTAGAATCGGAAGCCTTTGAAAAGAGTGCTTCGCCGATTACATTTGCAGTCGGAAAGGATATTGCGGGAAAGACGATTGTAACGGATATTGCGAAAATGCCGCATTTGCTGATTGCGGGTGCGACAGGCTCCGGTAAATCGGTGTGCATTAATACGATTATCATGAGTATTATATACAAAGCAGACCCGGAAGAAGTCAAGATGATTATGATTGACCCGAAGATGGTTGAGTTAAGGGTATATGACGGCATCCCGCATCTGATGATACCGGTAGTCATTGACCCGAAGAAAGCTTCGGGTGCATTAAACTGGGCAGTCAATGAAATGACGGACCGCTATAAAAAGTTTGCGCAGATGGGTGTGCGTAACCTAAAGGGATACAATGACGAGATTGCGAAAATGGAAGTACCGGAAGGTGAAGAACCGCCACAGAAAATGCCACAGCTTGTCATTATTATCGACGAGCTTGCGGATTTGATGATGGTAGCGCCGGGCGAGGTAGAAGATGCAATCTGCCGTCTGGCACAGCTTGCCAGAGCAGCGGGAATCCATTTAGTAATTGCAACGCAAAGACCATCCGTCAACGTCATTACGGGACTGATTAAGGCAAATGTGCCGTCACGAATCGCATTTGCGGTATCATCGGGTGTCGATTCACGAACCATTATTGATATGAACGGTGCGGAAAAGCTTTTAGGAAAGGGAGATATGCTCTTTTTCCCGTCCGGTTATCCAAAGCCGGTGCGTGTACAGGGCGCGTTTGTATCGGATGATGAAGTATCAAGAGTTGTAGACTTTTTAAAGGAAAATTCACAGGAAGTTGTCTATGATGAGGCAGTGAGTGAAAGCATTACATCGACCCAGTCACAGAATGCACATAATACAGCAAGTGAGAAGGATTCTTATTTTGCAGAAGCGGGACGGTTTATCATCGAAAAAGAAAAAGGCTCGATTGGCATGTTACAGCGTTATTATAAAATTGGCTTTAACCGCGCTGCACGAATTATGGATCAGCTTGCAGATGCAGGTGTTGTAGGACCGGAGGTTGGTACAAAACCGAGAAAAGTCCTGATGACACCGGAAGAATTTGAAACATATTTAAAACAAAATACATAAATGCTATAAATTTATAGCAGGCAGGAGGAAAAAATGGCAGTAAAAACAGATATTGAAATCGCACAGGAAGCAAAAATGCTTGACATCAGAAAGGTAGCTGCAAAGGCAGGCATTACCAATGAAGACGACCTGGAGCTTTACGGAAAGTATAAAGCAAAGATTTCCGATGAAGCAGCAAAAGCACTTGAAAAAAATGAAGACGGCAAGTTGATTCTTGTTACGGCAATCAACCCGACACCGGCAGGCGAAGGAAAGACAACAATCAGTATCGGACTGACAGAAGCCCTCTGTCATATGGGTAAAAATGCAGTGGCAGCGTTAAGAGAGCCATCCTTAGGACCGTGCTTTGGTATCAAAGGCGGTGCGGCAGGCGGCGGATATGCCCAGGTTGTGCCGATGGAAGATTTAAATCTGCATTTTACGGGAGATTTCCACGCAATTACATCTGCAAACAATCTGCTTGCGGCAATGTTAGACAATCATATTCATCAGGGCAATGCACTCCGCATTGATACAAAGCGTGTTGTTTGGAAACGCTGTGTGGATATGAATGACAGAGAGTTGAGAAATATTATTATCGGTATGGGCGGCAAGGCAGACGGCATTATGAGAGAAGACCATTTTATTATTACGGTGGCGTCTGAAATCATGGGTGTTTTATGTCTTGCAAACGATATGAAGGATTTAAAGGCACGTCTTGGAAAAATGATTGTGGCGTACAACGTAGACGGAGACCCGGTTACGGCAGATGATATCCAGGCAACCGGCTCAATGGCAGTTTTATTAAAGGATGCATTAAAGCCGAATATGGTACAGACTTTGGAAAATACACCGGTACTTGTACACGGCGGTCCGTTTGCCAATATTGCACACGGCTGTAATTCTGTACGTGCAACAAAGCTGGCATTAAAGATTGCGGATTATGCAGTTACGGAAGCTGGATTCGGTGCAGATTTAGGCGCTGAAAAATTCTTTGACATAAAGTGCAGATTATCCGGCTTAAAACCGGCTGCGGCTGTCATTGTAGCGACCGTGCGTGCATTAAAGTATAACGGCGGTGTGCCAAAGGACGAACTCGGACAGGAAAATATGGAAGCCTTAAAGAAGGGTATTGCAAACCTTGATAAGCACATTGAAAATATTAAGAAGTATGGTGTGCCGGTTGTTGTAACCTTAAATGCATTTATTACCGATACACAGGAAGAATATGAGTTTATTAAAAAACACTGTGAAGAACAGGGCTGTGAATTTGCACTGGCAAAGGTATGGGAAAAAGGCGGCGAAGGCGGTGTAGAACTGGCTGAAAAGGTATTAAAGGCTGTGGAAAAACCGTCTGAATTTAAACCGCTTTATAAAGATGAAGCTTCTCTGGAAGAAAAAATTGAAACCGTGGCAAAAGAAATCTACGGTGCAGACGGCGTAACGTATTCCGATGCCGCGAAGAAAGAATTAAAGCACATTGAAGAAATGGGCTTTGGAAATCTTCCGGTCTGCATGGCAAAGACACAGTATTCACTTTCAGATAATCCGAAACTGCTCGGACGTCCGGAAAATTTCACGATTAATGTCCGTGAAGTTTATATCAATGCAGGCGCAGGCTTTGTGGTTGTCCTGACAGGCAAGGTACTCACCATGCCGGGACTTCCAAAGAAACCGGCGGCGTACGGTATTGATTTTGATGAAGAAAATAATAAAATTGTGGGATTATTTTAGAGGGAAATGCGAAAATCCTTAAATCAAAGATTTTCGCATAACACTTTGTGCTGCAGGCGTCACAAAGTGTATTATCGCAGAGTCAAATCTAACATTTGGCTCGCGATTCCTCCGGCATTAAAATGCCTGCGGAATTGGAGTAGTGTGAACAAGCCATAAATGAAAGCTTGTTCACACAGCTATTTGTTTCTGAGCAAAAACAAATAGCTATGATGGCAGATGAGAAATCGCTTGTGCGAATTTCTCATCGCCTCTTCGCAACAAGTTGCTCAGAAACGAGGATTAGTATGAATTTATCAAAGTTGCTGGAGAAGCTTTCTTATACACTGGTTTCGGGGAGTGTGGAAACGCAGGTGGAAAGTCTGACTTCAGATTCCAGAAAAGTCAGGGAAAATACGGCATTTGTCTGCATCGTGGGTGCGGTCAGTGATGGACACACATATATTCAGGCGGCAGTAGAACAGAAGGCTTCCGTGATTGTGGTACAGCAGGGCTGTAAGGAAGAATATCTGGCGCAGATTCCAGATACGGTAACGGTGGTTTCGGTTGAAAATACAAGATATGCACTGGCATTCATGTCAGCCGCATATTTTGACGATCCGGCAGAAAAGCTGTTTACAATCGGCATTACGGGGACAAAGGGAAAGACAACGACAACCTATATGATCCGCAACGTGCTGGAAGCCTGCGGTATTAAAACCGGTTTAATCGGTACAATCGAAACGATTATCGGTGATGAAAGCTGGGCATCCTGCAATACAACACCGGAGTCTTATCAGATTCATGAATCGTTTGCCAAAATGGTAAAGGCAGGCTGTAAGGCAGTTGTCATGGAGGTTTCCTCACAGGGCTTAAAGCTTGACAGAACCGCCGGTATTTTATTTGACATCGGTGTATTTACCAATCTTGAACCGGATCATATCGGACCGAATGAACACGCTTCTTTTGAAGAATATCTGGCATGCAAGGCAAAGCTTTTCAGCCAGTGTAAAACAGGCATTGTCAATGCAGACGACAAGCATACGGCAGAAGTCATTAAAAATGCGACCTGTGAAATAGAAACTTACGGTTTATCGGAAAAAGCACAGCTTAGAGCCTGCGACATCTGCTTAAAGCATGAAAGAGGCACGGTGGGACTTACATACCGTTGTACCGGTGCGCTGGACATGGACGTGGCACTCAATCTTCCGGGAAAGTTCTCGGTTTATAATTCACTGTGTGCGATTGCGGTTACAAGACATTTTCAGGTGCCGCAGGAAACGTTAAAAAAGACACTGGCAGAAGTCAAAGTCAAGGGCAGGATCGAGCTGGTAAAGGTATCTGATGAATTTTCACTGATGATTGATTATGCCCATAATGCTATGTCTTTAAAAAGTATACTTGAAACATTAAAAGAATATAACCCACATCGTCTGGTGTGCGTATTCGGCTGTGGCGGCAACCGCTCTAAGGAAAGACGTTTTGAAATGGGTGAGGTTTCGGGAAAACTGGCTGATTTTACGATTATTACATCGGATAATCCGAGATTTGAAGACCCGGAAGCCATTATCGAAGATATTAAAACCGGCATTTCAAAGACAGACGGAAAATATATCAGCATTACAGACAGAAAAGAAGCAATACGCTATGCAATTGAACACGGCGAACCGGGCGATATTATTGTCCTTGCCGGAAAAGGCCACGAAGACTATCAGGAAATCAAGGGCGTGAAGCATCCGATGGATGAAAGAGTGCTGATTGCCGAAGTTTTAAAAGAACTGGCGGAAAAAAATGTTTAAAATGCCGGGATTAATATACGGATAATGTCCGTCCAATCAAAAAAGGAGGCACCATGTACGCAGATATTATTGTGGATATTTCACAGGAACAACTGGATAAAACCTTTCAGTACAGGATTCCTCCCGAATTGGAAAATGAAGTGCAGATTGGGGTTATGGTGCAGATTCCGTTTGGCAGGGGAAACCGTCTGCTGGCAGGATATGTCATCGGTATCGGCAGTACCCCCAAGATTCCGGCTGAGAAAATAAAAGACATCGACAGCGTATCCCAAAGCGGGATTCAGGCAGTCGGACGTATGATACAGCTTGCGGCGTGGTTAAAAAAGCAGTACGGCTCGACAATGAATCAGGCTTTAAAAACGGTGCTTCCGGTAAAGGAAAAAGTGCGACAGAAAGAAAAAAAGACAGTGCGCCTTGCCGTATCAAAGGAAAAAGCGGCAGAATATCTGGCACTGTATGAAAAGAAAAATGCCGTGGCAAGGGTGCGGCTGTTAAAAGCACTCTGTAAAACAGATGAGAACGGACTGGACACGGCAGTTTTAAAGGAGCAGTATCAGATAACGACACAGACAATTCAGGCATTGGAAAAGCAAAATGTCATTACGGTGGAAACACAGGAGCTGTATCGTAATCCGGTGCGGGAAACAGCCCCCGGACAGGAACGGCTCATTTTAAATGAAGCCCAGCAGAAGGCGGTCACGCAGTTTTGTACACAGTATGATGCGGGGGAGCGGAAACCGTGGCTGCTGTACGGTGTAACAGGAAGCGGAAAGACACTCTGTTATATTGAAATGATACAGCACGTGACGGCGCAGGGAAAACAGGCAATCGTCCTGATTCCTGAAATCGCCCTGACCTTTCAGACGGTACAGCGTTTTTACAGGCGGTTTGGCAGTCAGGTGTCGGTTTTACATTCGAGAATGTCCAAGGGAGAGCGGTATGACCAGTTTTTACGTGCCATGCGCGGAGAAATCAGCATTATGATCGGACCGCGTTCCGCTTTGTTCACACCTTTTACAAATCTTGGGCTTATCATCATGGATGAAGAACACGAAGGGGCTTATAAAAGTGAACAGGCGCCGCGTTACCATGCGCGGGAAACGGCAGTCCACATTGCCAAAATGTGCGGCGCAGGTGTGGTATTCGGCTCGGCGACACCGTCCGTAGAGGCATTTTACCGGGCAAAGAAAAACGAATATACCCTGTTAGAACTGCCCCGGCGTGCAAGCGGCACACTGCCTGCCGTATATACGGTGGATTTGCGGGAAGAATTAAAGTGCGGCAACCGCTCTGTTTTTTCACGCCGTTTACAGGAGCTGATACAGCGGAGGCTGGCGGCAAAGGAACAGATTATACTTTTTTTAAATAAAAGAGGCTATGCGGGATTTGTGTCCTGCCGTATGTGCGGACATGTTTTAAAATGCCCGCACTGCGATATTTCCCTTACCGAGCATAAAAACGGGAAAATGGTCTGCCATTACTGCGGGTACGAACAGCCGCGGGTTACACGGTGTCCGGTATGCGGCTCAAAGTATATTTCAGGATTCCGTGCCGGTACACAGCAGATAGAGGAAGCTGTGAAAAAAATGTATCCGCAGGCGCGGGTTTTGCGCATGGATATGGATACCACGGCAGGCAAGGAAGGGCATGAAAAGATACTGGCTGCATTTTCGGCGCAGGAAGCCGATATATTAGTAGGAACGCAAATGATTGTAAAGGGGCATGATTTTCCCAATGTAACGCTGGTAGGTGTACTGGCGGCAGATATGTCGCTGTATGCCGGAGATTACCGGGCGGCAGAGCGGACCTTTGAACTGCTGACACAGGCGGCAGGCAGAGCGGGACGCGGAAAGCGGGCAGGAGAAGTCGTGATTCAGACATATACACCGCAGCACTACAGCATTGCCGCCGCCGCGGCGCAGAATTATGAGCAATTTTATGAGGAAGAAATTGCTTTCCGCTCGATTATGGATTATCCGCCGGTCTGCAATATGCTGATGGTGACCCTTTCTTCAAAAAATGAAGAACAGCTGCTTGCCGCATGTACCTTTTTAAAGGAAGTAATTCCCGAATGGAAAAAAGAGCAGGTACGCATTACAGGTCCGGTTGCAGCAGGTGTTTATAAAAGAAATGATTATTATAATCAGGTTGTGTATTTAAAAGCTACGGCTTATGAGAAGCTGACAGCGTGCAAGGACAGGCTGGAAATGCTTTGCAGGGAAAATACGTTGTTCCGCAGCATCGGACTGCAGTTTGATTTTAATTGATAGAAAATATAAAATATAGAAAGAGGATAAAAATGGCGATTAGAAATATCAGGGTTTTAGGCGATGAAATTTTAAGAAAAAAAGCAAAAGAAATTACAGAGGTTACACCGAGAATTCAGGAATTAATTGATGATATGTTTGAAACAATGTATGATGCGGACGGTGTCGGGCTTGCCGCACCGCAGGTCGGTATCAGAAAACGCCTTGTAGTTATTGACTGCGGTGAAGAACCGTTAGTACTGATTAATCCGGTTATTCTGGAAACAAGCGGCGAGCAGACCGGTCAGGAAGGGTGTTTGAGCGTACCGAATAAAGTCGGTATCGTAACCCGTCCAAACTATGCAAAGGTTAAGGCATATGATGAAAATATGCAGGAGTACATTATCGAAGGAACAGAACTGCTTGCAAGATGTCTGTGCCATGAAATCGACCACCTTGACGGTGTGATGTATGTTGATAAAGCAACTGAAATGATGCAGATTGATAAAGAGGACGATGAAGCGTAAATAAACCATAAATTGAAGTTTATTTACGCAGATGCTGCTTTCCGATAAGGCAGGTATTTTAAAAGGCAGACGGAAAATCACTGTTTTGCAGTAAAGTCGTCCGGAAATGGAGAGTATATGAGAGTTATTTTTATGGGTACACCGGATTTTTCGGTGGGGACACTAGAGGCTGTGCTTGCCGCAGGACATGAAGTGGCTGCGGTTGTGACACAGCCGGATAAGCCAAAGGGCAGAGGCGGTGCAATGAGCATGTCACCGGTCAAGGAAGCGGCGTTAAAGCACAATCTGACGGTATTACAGCCACAGCGTGCCAGAGAAGAAGCATTTATTGAAGAATTAAGAGGATATGAAGCAGATGTGATTGTAGTTGTGGCATTCGGACAACTGCTTCCGGCAGAAATTATTCATATGCCGAAATACGGCTGTATCAATGTCCATGCTTCCCTGCTTCCGAAATACCGCGGTGCGGCGCCGATTCAGTGGGCAGTCATTGACGGCTGTGAATATTCCGGTGTAACAACCATGCAGATGAATGAAGGGCTGGATACCGGAGATATTCTTTTAACAGAAAAAGTAAAGCTTGACCCGAAGGAAACTGGCGGCAGTCTGTTTGACCGTTTAAGCGATGTAGGCGCACAGCTTCTTGTAAAGACCTTAGAGGAGGCGAAAGCCGGAACCTTAAAGCCGCAGAAGCAGAACGAAGAAGAAGCTTCTTATGTAAAGATGATAAAAAAATCATTCGGTGAGCTGGACTTTTCAAAGGAAGCGGATGCATTAGAGCGGCTGATTCGCGGACTGAATCCGTGGCCGAGCGCATTTACTCATTTAAACGGGAAAATGCTCAAAATCTGGGATGCGGATGTGTATACAAAGGAACAGGCAGAAGCAGAATTTCCGGAATACAGCACAGATTTTAAAGGTGCAGAGCCGGGACAGATTGCAGCAGTGCTGCCACACACCTTTTTTATCGGATGCGGAAAGGATTTGTTAAAAGTCAATGAAGTCCAGGCAGAGGGTAAAAAGCGCATGACATCGGATGCTTTCTTACGTGGAAGCCGTCTGGAAAAAGGAATGGAACTCGGAAAATAATTTAGATTGCGGATTGGAGGAAAGTATGAACAGGCCTTATATTTAAGCCTGTTCATACGGCAGATTGATAAAGCAGGCATTATCAATCAGCCCTTATCGCAGAACTGAATTCATTCAGTTCGCGTATCCTCCGACATTGGAATGCCTGCGGATTGGAGGATATTATGCCGGGAAGATATTATGGTTACTATTATTATGATCCAACGTATATGCTGATTATCATATCAGCACTGATTTCACTGTTTGCACAGTTTCTGGTCAATTCCAGATTCTCAAAATACTCCAGGGTACGCAGCCGCTCAGGCATGACCGGAGCGCAGGCGGCAGAACGTATTTTGCAGTCACAGGGCATTTATGATGTGGCAATCCAGCGGGTATCGGGAAAACTGACAGACCATTATGACCCAAGAAACAAGACGTTAAACCTTTCTGATGCCGTCTATGCGAGTACATCAGTAGCGGCAGTCGGTGTTGCGGCACATGAATGCGGACACGCGATCCAGCACGCAAGAGGTTATGCACCGCTGTCATTTCGAAGCGCACTCGTGCCGGTTGCCAATATAGGCTCACAGTTATCGTGGCTTTTTATTATTCTTGGCATTTTCTTTGGCGGCAGTCATACACTGATTATGATTGGTATTCTGATGTTTTCGGCGGCGGTATTGTTTCAGCTTGTGACGCTTCCGGTCGAATTTAACGCATCCGGCAGGGCATTAAAGCTGTTGTCCGAAACCGGAATTTTACAAAAAGATGAAGTATCGGATACAAGAAAGGTTTTATCTGCGGCGGCACTCACTTATGTTGCGGCTGCGGCAACCGCAGTATTGCAGTTATTAAGACTGCTTCGCCTGTTTGGAGGAAATGACCGTGACTAAAGACAAGACAACAAAGGATATGGCAGACAGCGTTAATGAACGCGAAATTGTACTGGATATTCTGCTGGAATTAAACCGCCCCGAAGCCATGAGCCATCTGGTGATTGGTGCGGCACTCAAAAAATACCAGTATCTGTTAAAGCACCAGCGCAGCTTTATTACAAGGCTGGCACAGGGAACGCTGGAACGGCGGATTGAATTGGATTATATCATTAATCAGTATTCCAAAACACCGGTAAGGAAGATGAAACCGCTGATCCGCAGTCTTTTGGAGATGTCGGTGTATCAGCTGAAATATATGGATAATGTGCCGGTATCAGCAGTCTGCAACGAAGCGGTAAAGCTGGCAGGGAAACGCCATTTTGTGAATTTAAAAGGCTTTGTAAACGGTGTTTTAAGAAATATTGCAAGAAATGACTGCACCTGCGAATATCCGGACCAGAAAAAAGAACCGGTAAAATATTTATCCGTGCGTTATTCCATGCCGGAAGAACTGGTGGCATTTTTTAAGAAACAGGCTGATGATACAACAGTAGAATCCATACTTGCGGGCTTTTATAAGGAAAAGACAACGTATATCCGGTGTAATACGAAAAAGCTTACGGTAGAGGAATTAAAGGCACATCTGCTTAGTGAAAATATTCAGGCTGAGGCAGTGGAAGGACTTCCGTATGCGTTAAAAATTACAGGATATGATTATCTGCTTGCCTGTGAAAGCTTTCAGCGGGGTGAATTTTTTGTACAGGACATCAGTTCCATGCTTGCGGGAGAACTGGCATCTCCTGCACCACATGACCGTATTATTGATGTATGTGCGGCACCGGGCGGAAAGAGCATGAATGTAGCATTAAAACTTACAGACGGTAGTGTTGAGGCGAGAGATTTAACACCGTTAAAGACACAGCTTATCCGTGAAAATATAGCGCGGCTCGGATTGGATAACATTTCCGTAGTGGAGTGGGATGCGAGAATTTCCGATACGGCATCAAAGGAAAGCGCCGATATTGTGCTTGCGGATCTGCCGTGTTCGGGACTTGGCATTATCGGCAGAAAGCCGGATATCAAGTATCATACGGATATTGAAAAGATTGAACAGCTTGCATCATTACAGCGTGAAATCTTAACGGTTGTGCAGGAGTATGTAAAACCGGGCGGTACACTGGTGTACAGTACATGTACCATCAGCCGGTCGGAAAATGAAGAGAATGCCGCATGGTTTGAAAAGAACTTTCCATTTATACGTGATGGCAGTGCAAAACAGCTTCTGCCGGGCATAGACGGAACAGACGGATTTTTTATGGTGAAATTCCGAAAGAAACTTTAAAATACCTGCGGAACGGAGAAGAAGTGTGAATAACGATTCTTTAGAATTAATAGATATTAAATCAATGGATGAAGCACAGCTGCAGGCATATTTTGAGCAGCTGGGCGAGAAAAAATTCCGGGCATCACAGGTGTATCAGTGGCTGCATCAGAAACTGGTAACGGATTTTGAGCAGATGACAAACCTGCCGGAAAGTTTAAGAAAAACATTAAAAGAAAACTGTCGTCTGACGGCACTGACCGCAGAGCGGGTGCAGGTATCACAGATTGACGGCACATCGAAATATTTATTCAAGCTGTATGACGGCAATTTAATTGAGAGTGTCCTGATGAAATATCACCACGGCAATTCCGTGTGTATTTCTTCGCAGGTGGGCTGCCGCATGGGCTGCCGCTTCTGTGCATCGACACTGGACGGCATGGTGCGTAATCTGGCACCGTCGGAAATGTTAGACCAGATATACCGGATCCAGACGATTTCCGGGGAGCGGGTTGACAACATTGTCATTATGGGTTCGGGAGAACCGATGGATAATTTTCAAAATGTGGTACAGTTTTTAAAATTAATCAATTCAGACAAGGGGCTACATATCAGCGCAAGAAATATAACGGTATCGACCTGTGGACTGGTGGATAAGATACGGGAACTTGCAGACCTGCAGTTACAGATTACGCTGGCAATCTCCCTTCATGCACCGAATGATGAATTAAGAAAGACCATGATGCCGATTGCCAATAAATATTCAATTGAGCAGATTATGGAAGCTTGCCGGTATTATTTAAAACAGACTGGAAGACGCATTTCTTTTGAGTACAGTCTTGTCAAAGGTGTCAACGACACACAGGAGTGCGCAGAACAGTTGTCCGGACTTTTACATGGCATGAACTGCCATGTGAATCTGATTCCGGTCAATCCGATTAAGGAACGCGATTACAGGCAGTCCGAAAAGCAGGCAATAGCGGCTTTTAAAAATAAGCTTGAAAGAAACGGAATAAATGTTACAATAAGAAGGGAAATGGGCAGAGATATTGATGGTGCCTGTGGACAATTAAGAAAGAGCTATATGGAATCACAACAATAATGAATTACAGCGGAATGGAGGAAATGATGAAGGTTCAGGCAGTTACGGATGTAGGACGGGAGAGAAGTGTCAATCAGGACTACGTTTATTATTCGCTGACTGAAACCGGCAGTCTGCCGAATCTGTTTCTAGTAGCAGACGGAATGGGAGGACATAAGGCGGGGGACATGGCATCAAGATATACAGTAGAAACATTTGTATCGCTTGTGCAGGATTCAACGCTAAAAGACCCGGTTTCGATTATTAACAATGCCGTAACACAGGTCAACCGCAGGTTATTACAAAAGGCAGCGGAATCAGAGAATTATGAAGGAATGGGAACGACATTGGTAGCGGCAACCGTGTATGATAATATTTTACGGGTTGCCAATGTCGGAGACAGCCGGTTATATATTTTAGGAAATGAAATTACACAGATTACAAGGGATCATTCTCTAGTGGAAGAAATGGTCAGCATGGGTGAGATTAACAGGGAACAGGCACGTAATCATGAAAAGAAAAATATTATTACAAGGGCAATTGGCGGGTATGATACCGTGGAGGCCGAAATGTTTTCCGTTGATTTAAAGCCAAATGACTGTATTCTTATGTGTACGGACGGACTGAGCAATATGGTTGAGGATGCGGATATTTTAAAGATTGTAAAGTCTGCCCCGGATATTGAAACCGCTGCGAAAAATCTGGTCGCAGCAGCCAATGCAAACGGCGGAAAAGATAATATTACTGTAATGATTATAGAACCGTAACAGGAAAGGTAAATGGTAGGATGTTAAGAAAAGGAATGTTTTTAGCGGACAGATATGAGATTCTGGAGCAAATCGGAAACGGCGGCATGTCTGATGTTTATAAGGCAAAATGCCATAAGTTGAACCGTTATGTTGCAATCAAAGTCTTAAAGCCGGAATTTAGCCAGGATACCAGTTTTGTATCCAAGTTCCGGGTCGAAGCACAGTCGGCAGCAGGGCTTTCACACCCGAATGTTGTCAATGTTTATGATGTAGGCGAAGAAAACGGAATTCACTACATTGTCATGGAGCTGGTTGAGGGAATTACCCTGAAAAAATATATTGAAAAAAGAGGAAAGCTTCCTTATAAAGAGGCAGTCAGCATTGCCATTCAGGTTGCTAACGGTATGGAAGCAGCACATAAGCACCATATTGTACACCGTGATATTAAGCCACAGAATATTATTATTTCCAAAGAAGGCAAGGTTAAGGTAACGGATTTTGGCATTGCCAAAGCAGCAACTTCAAGTACAATTAATTCATCAGCAGCCATGGGCTCTGTGCATTATATGTCACCGGAACAGGCAAGAGGCGGATATTCGGATGAGCGCAGCGACATTTATTCATTTGGTATCACACTGTATGAAATGCTTACCGGAAAAGTGCCGTTTGACGGTGATACAACCGTCGCGGTAGCCGTACAGCACATTCAGGATGCAATTCCTGCGCCGTCGGAGATTGCGGAAGATGTACCGTTAAGCGTGGATAAGATTGTTTTAAAATGTACACAGAAAAAAACAGAGAGAAGATACCAGACGGTGTCTGATCTGATTGCGGATTTGAAAAAGTCCCTTGTCATGCCGGAAGAAGACTTTGTTAAAATTGCACCGATGTATGCACAGCAGACAGAGCAGCCACAGAATTCTTCCGATGAGGAAGACGACATTGAAGATGATTATCTTAATGATGATGACGATGATTTATCAGACGGACTTACAGATGATGAAGATGATGACGACGATGATGATGAAACACTGGATATTGACGATGAGAATAACGATAAACTCGATAAGATGACAAAGTGGATTGGTGTCGGTATCATTGCGGTTATTTTAATTATTGCTGTATTTGTGATTGTAAAGCTGGTAGGCGGTGTTTCATTTGGCGGAAAGAGTGAAAAAACAACAGCGCAGACGACACAGGCAAATGCTACAACAGCCTCTTCCGAAAAGGTTTCTGTTCCAAACGTAGTCGGCAAGACAGAAGACGAAGCCAAGGAAGAATTAAATAAGGTCGGACTCGGCTATAAGGCAAGTTATCAGGCTTCCTCAACCGTTGAAAAAGGCAATGTCATTTCCCAGGGTACAAAGCAGGGTACATCCGTTGCAAAAAATACAACGATTACATTAACCATCAGTTCAGGACCTGACAGCGTAAAGGTCAATAATGTTGTCGGTATGTCTGAGTCAAAGGCAACATCAACATTAAAGAGTGCAGGATTTTCGGTAGATGTGGAATATGATTACAGCGATTCTGTAGAACAGGGGAATGTTATCAGCCAGTCGCCTTCTGCAAATGCATCGGCATCAGAAGGAGATACCGTAACAATTACAGTCAGTCAGGGTAAAAAGGTCAGCTATGCAAAGATGCCAAATGTTATCGGTCTGACAGAAGATGCTGCAAAGCAGGCAATCAAAGACCAGGGACTCGTTCCGTCTGTAACATATCAGTCCACCTCCGGTACCTACGGACTGGTAACGGCACAGGGTTACAATTCAGGCGAATCTTTAGAGAGCGGTACAACTGTAACAATCGTAGTCAGCCACTATCAGAAGGCAACAGAACCTGCAACAACGGCAGCAAGCCAGTCTACAACCGCAGCCGTCAAGACAACGGCAGCTTCCGGCAGTAATACGGCACAGTAACAGGAGCGTGTATGCAGGGAAAGATTATTAAAGGCATTGCAGGATTTTATTATGTTTATGCGGAAGAAACGGATACCATTTATGAATGTAAGGCAAAGGGCATTTTCAGAAACCGCAAAGTAAAGCCGCTGGTCGGCGATTTGGTTGCAATTGAAGTACTCGATGAAGAACAGGCAAAAGGTAATATTACGGAGATTCTGCCAAGAAAAAATGAATTAATCCGTCCGGCATCAGCAAACGTAGACCAGGCAATGGTTATTTTTGCGGCAGCAAATCCTGAGCCGAATTTTCATTTATTGGACCGCTTTTTGGTGATGATGGATTATCAGAACGTACCGACCGTGATCTGTTTTAATAAGGAAGATTTAATCGGAGCAGATGAAAAAGAGCGTCTGCGGGAGATTTACGCAGGCGCGGACTGCCAGATTGTTTTTACCAGTACCTATGAAAAAACAGGAATTGATAAAGTATGTGAGATTCTTGAAGGTAAAACAACGGTACTTGCAGGACCTTCCGGTGTGGGAAAGTCCTCTATGACCAATCTTTTACTTCCTGATGCAAGGATGGAAACAGGCGACATCAGCAAAATCGGCAGAGGACGCCATACGACAAGACATTCCGAGATATTTCATATCAGCGGACGGTCGTATCTGATGGACACACCGGGATTTACTTCAATGAATCTGCCGGAGTTGGAAAAAGAAGACCTGCGTTTTTATTTTCCAGAATTTGAACCACTTGAGGGCAGCTGCCGGTTTAACGGTTGTGTGCATATGAATGAGCCGGACTGCGCCGTAAAAGCGGCAGTTTCTGATGGAAAGATTCATAAAATGCGCTATGAGAGTTATACTACAATGTATCAGGAATTAAAAGAACAAAAAAAGTATTAAAGAAGGAATCAAAAGAAACATGAATATTTTATCACCATCGCTCTTATCGGCGGACTTTAAAAAACTGGGAGAGGAAATTGCAGCTATCGACAAAGCAGGCGCGGAGTACGTGCATATAGATGTCATGGACGGACAGTTCGTACCAAACATCTCATACGGCATGCCGGTCATCAAATCCATTCGCTCCTGCACCAAAAGGGTGTTTGATGTGCATTTAATGATAGATGAACCCATCCGTTATGTCAAAGACTTTGCAGACTGCGGAGCAGATATCATCACTGTACATGTCGAAGCCTGCAAAGACGTTGCAGCAACCTTAGAGGCAATTCGCCAGCTCGGCGTAAAGCCTGCGATCACCTTAAATCCAGATACTCCGGTATCAGCCATAGAACCGTATCTGAATCAGGTTGATATGGTACTGGTGATGAGTGTCGTACCGGGCGCGGGCGGACAGAAATTCATCCCGGAATCCCTCGATAAAATACGCCGCATCAAAAAACTGCTTGATGAAAACCGGCTTCATGCAGACATCGAAGTAGACGGTGGAATCAACACTGACAACGTCAGAGCCGCCCTTGATGCCGGTGCCAACATCATCGTAGCCGGTTCAGCCGTCTTTAAAGGCGATGCTGCCGAAAACGTAAAAAAATTCAAGGAACTGATGTAAAAGCAAAAAATATGCCTGTCAGATGCGTCAAGTAACACGGGTATCTGACAGGCATATTTTTTTGCTTATACGTTGAAGCGGAACAAAATGACATCGCCGTCTTTTACGACATATTCTTTTCCTTCCAGACCGACAAGCCCTTTTTCCTTGGCGGCTGTATAAGAACCACAGTCCAATAAATCCTGATAGTTGACAACTTCGGCACGGATGAAGCCACGTTCAAAATCGCTGTGGATTTTTCCGGCAGCCTGCGGCGCTTTCGTACCTTTAACGATTGTCCATGCACGGGTTTCGGTTTCACCGGCAGTTAAGTAACTGATCAGACCGAGGATACGGTAACTTGCGGCAATCAGCTTATCAAGACCGGAAGAACTGATGCCTAAGTCTTCTAAGAACATTTTCTTTTCGTCATCATCCAGTTCGGAGATTTCCTGTTCAATCTGCGCGCAGATAACGAAAACTTCGCAGTTTTCCTTTGCCGCAAATTCACGTACAGAAGCTACATATTTGTTGGAAGCACCGTCATCCGGTAAATCATCTTCTGTAACATTGGCAGCAAAGATGACCGGTTTTGCTGTTAATAAGTTATATTCTTTCATGAGTGCTGCTTCATCATCGTCTTCCAGTTCAAAATTCTTAGCCAGATTTCCGGCTTCAAGGAAAGCAATCAGACGTTCAATTAAATCACATTCTTTTAAAATTTCTTTATTGTTGTAAGCTGCTTTTTTCTGTTTTGCAAGACGTCTTTCCAGAATTTCGATATCTGAAAAGATTAACTCCAGATTAATCGTTTCAATATCACGGAGCGGGTCGATAGAACCGTCTACATGGACAATATTGGAATCTTCAAAACATCTGACAACGTGAACAATGGCATCAACTTCACGGATATTGGCAAGGAACTGGTTTCCAAGACCTTCACCCTTAGAAGCCCCCTTTACAAGCCCTGCGATATCAACGAATTCGATGACGGCAGGGGTAATCTTTGCAGAATTGTATAATGCTGCAAGCTTGTTTAAACGTTCATCCGGAACGGCAACGACACCTACATTCGGGTCAATGGTGCAGAACGGGTAGTTGGCAGATTCAGCGCCAGCTTTTGTTAATGAGTTAAAAAGCGTACTTTTGCCGACATTTGGCAAACCTACAATACCGAGTTTCATAAAATCTCTATCTCCTTTGTTTTTATGGGGATTTCCCCTGATTTTTAAAAATGTCAGATACAACCGTATATTTTACTATAAAAAAGCATTGAATTCAACATGGTAGTGCCAACTTTAGAAAAAAATGAAATCTTTCCGATAGGCAGGTACAACAAAAAAGCAGTCATCAGGGTGCAGAATACGCGGAAGATGTCAAATCCGGTGGATAACTTTCAGACAGGCGGAAAAACTGTGAATTTAATGCGTTAAATTCTAAAAAAACACTTGTATTTTTCCACAAATAAGTATAGAATTGACTCTAAAGTGGTGGAAAGTGGTGGCAAATGGTAAAAAGTGGTAGACGGAGGAACAACAATCATGTTTATGGGTGAATACAACCATACAATTGATGGTAAGGGACGAGTCATTGTTCCTGCAAAGTTCCGCGATGCCTTAGGGGACGGTTTTGTCGTAACCAAGGGATTAGACGGCTGCCTTTTTGTTTATCCGCCGGATGCATGGCAGGCATTTGAAGAAAAGCTTCAGTCGCTGCCGCTGACCAATAAAAACTCCAGACAGTTTGCACGTTTTTTCCTTGCAGGAGCGGCATCCTGTGAAGTTGATAAACAGGGAAGAATTCTTCTGCCGCAGGTTCTTCGTGAATTTGCGGGACTTGAAAAAGAAGTTGTGATGGTCGGGGTTGCCAACCGCGTGGAAATCTGGAGTAAAGAACGCTGGCAGGAATGTATTGACAGCTATGATGACGATATGGATGAAGTGGCAGAGAATATGGAGAGTTTAGGATTTTCTATTTAGACTGCCCGTAAAAAGATGCGTTTTGAAAATGGAGAAAAACATGGAATTTAAACACAAGTCTGTATTATTGCAGGAAACGATTGACAATTTAAATATCAGACCGGATGGAATCTACGTGGACGGAACGCTGGGCGGTGGCGGACATTCTTATGAAATTGCCAGCAGGCTTTCATCCAAAGGAAGACTCATTGGCATTGATCAGGACGAGGCGGCAATTGCAGCAGCCGGTGAACGGTTAAAGCCGTTTGCAGACAGAGTCACCATTGTACGGAATAATTATTGTAATATGGATATGGTATTGAAGGACTTAGGAATTGAAAGAGTCGATGGGATTCTTTTGGATTTAGGCGTGTCTTCTTACCAGTTAGATACCGCAGAAAGAGGATTTACCTATAAGACGGATGCACCACTTGACATGCGTATGGACAGACGGCAGCAGATGACGGCAAAAGATATTTTGAATGAATACAGCGAAATGGAACTTTACCGCATTATCCGGGATTATGGTGAAGATAAATTTGCAAAGAATATCGCAAAGCATATTGTGGCAGCAAGAAGCGAAAAGCCGATAGAAACTACATTTGAGTTAAATGAAATTATCAAGGCGGCGATTCCAATGAAATGCAGGGCTGTTGGAGGACATCCGTCTAAGAAGACATTTCAGGCGATACGGATTGAACTGAATCATGAACTGGACGTATTGAATAATTCAATTGACAGCATGATTGAACATTTAAATGACAAAGGACGTTTCTGCATTATTACATTCCATTCGTTAGAAGACCGGATTGTAAAGGTGCAGTTTAAAAATAATGAAAATCCATGTACCTGCCCACCGGATTTCCCGGTGTGCGTATGTGGGAAAAAATCTAAGGGAAAAGTAATTACAAGAAAGCCAATTCTTCCGTCAGAAGAAGAGCTTGAAGAAAATAAAAGAGCAAAAAGCGCAAAGCTGCGTGTGTTTGAACGCAGGAGATAAGCTTGAAAGTGTGTAACGTTTTACAAACGTCTAAAAAAGTCAGCAGGGAGGAAAGTAAATGGCGCGCAAAAGTTATGGAAACACCATAAAGTATGAAAAAAGAACCGGTTATGTTCAGGGAAATACGGTAAGAAAACTGCAGGTGGCAGAACCTTATTCCAATGATCCGACAAGTATTGAACAGCTTGAGGAAGAACGAAAAAGAAAACGGGAACAGCAAAGAAAGATACGACGTGCCAATAAGATGAACTTTCTTTATACAGTGGCAGTAACGGCAGTGGTAGCAGTGATGTTCGGACTGTGCTATCAGTATCTGAATTTACAGTCGGAGGTAAAGACTAATGCAGCCGCAGTATCTGATCTGGAAATGCAGTTAAATACCCTGACGTCACAGAATGATGAACGTGAAGCACAGGCAGAAGCCGATATCGACTATGATGCAATTTATGATACAGCTGTCAATGAACTGGGAATGGTTTATCCGGCAAAAGGACAGGTTATCCGTTACGCAGCAGGCGAGAGTGAATATGTAAAGCAGTATCAGAATATTCCGAATGCAGACTAAAAAGATACATTGGAGATACATAAATGGTAGAAAGTAGTCAGGAACGTGCAAAACGAAATAAATACAGAAGAAAAAAAGCAATGCTCAAAAAAGTACACAAAAAAGCCGGCATTGCTTTTTTGTGTGTTATGGCAGCACTGGCAGTTTTAGCAGGAAGAATCGCATGGATTAATTATAATCACGGTGATGCATATTCCAAAGCTGTGTTAGACCATCAGACGTATACGTCAACAACAATTCCGTATAAGCGGGGACAGATTCTGACCTCGAATGGAAATATTCTTGCGTACAGCGAAAGAGTGTACAACCTTATATTAGATCCGAAGCTGGTGCTTTCCGATGAGAAGTATAAAGAACCGACCTTAAATGCGCTGGTACAGTGTTTTGGATTAAACCGTCAGGAATTGGAACAGACATTGGCAGTGAAGAAAGATTCCCAGTACGAGCGTCTGGCGATGGGACTGACTTCGGATGAGATTGCTGATTTTAAGGCACTTGTTGCAGATACAAAAAACAATCCGAATATCAAGGGTGTGTGGTTTGAAAATTCCTATGTCAGAAAATATCCATTTTCAACTATGGCATGTGATGTTGTTGGTTTTGCAAGTGCGGCAAACGGCGGTGAACTGGGACTGGAAAGCTATTATGATGATGAACTTTCAGGAACAGACGGCGTATCCTACAGTTATGTCAATGATAATCTTGATGTGCAGGAAACAACCAAAGATGCCGTAGACGGCAACAATATTGTGACAACCATTGACTATAATGTACAGCGGATTATTGAAAAACACATTGCGGCATATAATGAAGAAAAGCCGTCCAGTGCAACAGCGGTACTGGTAATGAATCCGAATAACGGAGAAGTGCTTGGCATGGCAAGTTATCCGTATTTTGACCTGAACAATCCAAGAAGTCTTGAAAGTTCGTATTCCCAGGAACAGCTGGCAACGATGTCCGATGAAGACATGACAAATTTGCTGTATAAAATCTGGAGAAATTACTGTGTTTCAGAAACCTTTGAACCGGGTTCGACCTTTAAGCCGTTCACCGTCGCTTCGGGACTGGAAGAGGGCGTAACATATGACGGGGATGTCTTTTACTGTAACGGTTATGAAGAAATCGGAGGTTATACCATCCGCTGTCATGTATACAATAAAACCGGCAAGCATGGGGATATTACACTGGAGCAGGCGCTGATGCAGTCCTGTAACCCTGCAATGATGGATATTGCCGCACGCCTTGGCGGTGTGAAATTCGCCCAGTACCAGAGACTGTTTGGTTTTGGCAGTAAGACAGGAATCGATCTTCCGTCAGAGGAAAACGGTATTATAAAAAAGAGCGATATGTCAGAAACAGACGTTGCAACCAATGCATTCGGACAGAATATCAATGTAACCATGATTCAGATGGGGGCAGCCTTTTCTTCTTTAATTAATGGTGGAAATTACTACCAGCCGCATATTGTAAAGCGCATTGAAAAAGATACGGGTGAAGTTGTAAAGACCTTTGAACCAACACTGGTGCGTCAGACAGTAACGGCTTCAACATCGCAGCTGCTGCGTAAGTATTTAAAATCCACGGTTGATGACGGACTTGCAAAAAAAGCAGGTGTTACCGGTTATTCAATAGGTGGTAAGACCGGTACGGCGCAGAAGGGCAAACGAGAGGATTTAAAATGGATTGTATCTTTCATCGGCTTCGCACCGGTGGATAATCCGCAGGTGATGGTTTATGTATTGATTGATGAACCGGACGGAACAACGGGAACGAGTGGAACTACTTCAGATACGCTGATTTTAAGCCATGATATTTTAGAGGAACTGCTTCCGTACATGAATATTTTCAAAGATGCAGAGGCAGAGCCGGTGGATGCAGCAGACAGTGAAGATGAAAATACAGTCGGCATTACCGTTCCGAATACCAATGTGCAGGATAGTACATCAGCAACACCATAAAAAAGTATAACTCCGGGCAGACGTTAATAAGATGTAATAACGTTTATCCGGAGTTATTTTTATGTGGAAACCGTGGGAAAATGAAAGCGAAACCCAAAGAATACGCAGACAGAAGGAACGTTACAGGGACGATAAGCGCTGGCAGATTATTGATGAGCGCAAAAACGACCCAATGGGCAGGCTGCATACAAGACACCGGAAAAAACTGATGATTTGTGGAGCCTGTGTGTTTCTGGCAATGCTGCTGCTGATTGGCAGACTGGGCTATGTCATGATTTTTCAGGCACAGTATTATCTTTCAAGAGCTGAAGAACTGCATGAGCGGGAACGTGTGATTAAGGCATCCCGCGGAAGAATATTAGATACCAATGGCATTGTGCTGGCCGATAATAAAACAGTCTGTACGATTTCCGTTATTCACAGCCAGATACAGGATGCCGAAGCGGTAATTCATATGCTGACATCTGAATTGGGACTGGATGAAGCACAGGTACGTAAGCGCGTGGAAAAAGTATCGTCTATTGAGCGGATTCAGACCAATGTTTCCAAAGAAACCGGGGATAAAATCCGGGAATACAATATGGCGGGTGTCAAGGTCGATGAAGATTATAAGCGCTACTATCCGTATGAAACGCTGGCATCAAGAGTACTTGGCTTTACAGGCAGTGACAATCAGGGCATTTTAGGACTGGAAGCAAAATATGATGCCCTGCTTTCTGGTAACAGCGGTCAGATTCTGACACTGACGGATGCGTGGGGCATTGAACTGGAAGGGGCGGAAGAAAGCAGAAAAGAACCGGTTGCGGGCAGTGATTTATACACCAGTCTGGATTACAATATCCAGGCTTATGCGGAGCAGCTTGCAGACCGCACATTAGAAGCAAAAGGGGCAAAGCGTGTATCAATTATCGTGATGAATCCGCAGAATGGTGAACTGCTGGCGATGGTTAATGCACCGGAATATAATTTAAATACACCGTATGAATTAAATATAGAGATAACGGAAGAAGACAGCAGCAAATCCAAAATGGATTTACTCAATATGATGTGGCGGAATTTCTGCATTAATGATACCTACGAACCCGGCTCGGTCTTTAAAATGGTAACGGCAACGGCGGCACTTGAAACCGGTGTGGCACATTTAAGTGATTCCTATACGTGCGGCGGCAATACAAAGGTCGGGGATAGAACAATCCGTTGTCATAAAACAACGGGTCATGGTACACAGACCTTTACGGAAACTGTCATGAACAGGAGCGTTTCTGTCCGGAAAAATAAAATAAAGTCCGGGGGAAGAAATTTGTCGAAAAAAGTGAAATTGTGTCTTGTATTTTTAAATTTTCGTATTATACTGTCTATAGCCAGAAAATGAAAGAGGGAACTTAAAAATGAAAAGAGTGAAAAGACCAGAACTTCGTCTGCATGGACAAAAAGTGAGATTAAAAAAGAAACCGGTAATTCTTGCAGTATCCGTATTAGTACTGATTGTATTGCTGGTGTCCGTATCCGTTCATGCAGCTTCTAAAAAGCATACCCAGAAAGTATCTGCGGGAGTGGCAGAGGAAACGGCTGCAGCCGTGGAAGAAACAACGGTTGCCGAAGAGAAGTTAAGCGAAGAAGAAACAACGACTGCTGAGGAAGAAACAACACTGCCCGAAGTGCAGATGACAACGGCGGCAGCACCGCAGACAGACGGTGAAGGAGAATATCCGGGATGCAAAAAAGTGTATCTGACATTTGATGACGGTCCAAGTCCGAATACAACCAGAATTTTAGATATTCTGGACCAGTATGGTGTCAAAGCAACATTTTTTACAATCTGCAGTCCGGGAGAAGAAAATGAAGAAAGCTTAAAACGGATTGTTTCAAGCGGCAATACGCTGGCAATTCACTCTGTTTCTCATGAGTATTCACAGGTGTATGCATCTATTGACAGCTTTAAAGAAGATGTTTTAGACATGCAGCAGTGGTTATATGAGCAGACCGGTGTGACAACGTGGTTTTACAGATTTCCGGGCGGTTCAAGCAATAAAGTAGCCAACTGCGATATTTCAGACTGTATCAATTTTTTGAATGAACAGGGATTTGTATACTTTGACTGGAATGTCAGTTCAGGGGATGCCAGTGCAAAATGTGTGGATAAGGATACCATTGTACAGAATGTCCTGTCTGAAATCGGAAGCCGTGAAGAATATGTGGTACTGATGCACGATGCCGGTGCAAAGACAACAACGGTGGAAGCATTGCCGGAAATTATCGAGTATTTACAGGCAAATGACTATATGATTCTTCCGATAACGGCAAATACAAAGCCGGTTCAGCACCGTCATTCATAATCGGGATTCTGCCTGCGTAGAATATAGTAAGTCTATACAGGCATGGAAATCCGGATGAATCAGGAAAATGAAAAAGCCATTATGCAGCTGCTCTTAGAAAAGCAGTATATTACGTATGAGGAGTGGTTTATGGCAGTGCAGTACATCGAAAGCGGTGCAGACAATGAGTGAGGAAAAAGTATTGTCTGGAATGCGTTGTGCCATTTACAACCGGTGTTCTACAACAGAGGAGGCACAAAACCGTGCCATTGAAACACAGGCGGCAGAGTCTGTGGAAATCGTACAGGCATTAGGCGGAGTAATCTGCTGTCAGTACATTGAACAGGAAAGCGGAACAACAACGAAAAAAAGAACGCAATATGCCAGTCTTATGGCGGATGTGCAGCAGGAGCGGATTGACTGCATTGTAATTAAGTCAATTGACCGTCTGATGCGCAACGCCGGGGACTGGCATGAATTTATTCAGCACATTACAGCACATCGTGTCAGACTGTATCTGTATCTGGAAAGAAAGTTTTATGAGCCGCAGGATGCGTTTCTTTCCGGTATCAAAGCGCTCATTGCAGAGCAGTATTCCAGAGAATTAAGCCAGAAGGTTAATAATGCCCATAAAAGGCGGCAAAAGAAAATAGACGGGAAACTAACCGTCAACAATAATGTTTACGGCTACAGAAAAGAAAAAGATGGTTATAGAATAGAAGAAACGGAAGCCGTCTATATCCGCAGAATCTATGCGATGTCCGCAGGCGGTGCAGGCGGCAGGAAAATTGCAAAGGAATTGTATGCGATGGGCATGAGAAACCGCAAAAACGGTGCGGTCAGTGATGTGACCGTAAGACGTCTGATTCAGAATCCACTGTATAAGGGAACAGCTGTAATGCATAAAACGCATTATGATTTTGAATTAAAAAAACAGTGCTGCCTGCCAAAGGAGCAGTGGATTTATCATGAAAACAGAATCCCTGCAATTGTGAGCGAAAAGCTGTGGCAGGCGGCAAATGATGCGTTAAATGCCCGGAAAAGCAAAAGTCAGGCAAAAGAACAAAAAGAAAGAAGCCCGCTGCCGCAGCACTGCCTTAAAATCGTCTGCGGAAAATGTGGATGTGCGTACTGCAAAAGAACAGGAAGTGCAGGAAATGTGTATTGGATGTGCGGCAGACAGCTTGAGAAAAATCCGGATGGCACAGTCTGTAAAAATATCACAGTTTATGAGAAAGAACTGGAACCGCTTTTGTGGGAGCAGTTTCAAAAAGAAGATATGGAAAGCATAAAAACGCAGACGGAAAACGGCCTTTTATTGCTGGAAAAAGTTTTAAAAAAGAACCCGTGCAGTAAAGACTTTTGCATAGAATATGGGCGGTTACGGGAAAAGAAAAAGAACCTGCTTCAAAAGTATATGGACGGGATTGTGAGTGACAGTGATTATAAACTGGCATCGGAAATGCTGGCACAGCAGATAAATCAGATGACAGAGCAGGAAAAACGAAACGATACGGCAAAGCCCGGGCAGCGGCTTTTTGCTATCCGTCAGTATCTGTATTCAGAAGAAGGTCAGGAAGCCGTCCGTCAGGCGGTGGTACAAAACACGCTATCTGAAATAACCGTTTATCCCGATAACCGCCTGTGTGTCTGCTACCGGACAGGAGCGTGCCGGATGATGCCTTACCGTCATATCCATGCCAAAATGAAAAAAAGGCAGGAGAGTATTCAAAAGATAGAACAGCTTTTTTTAAGCCAAAATCGGCTGACCACAGCGGAAATTGCAGAATATACAGGGTATTCCCAGGGAAATATCCTGCAAAAGTTAAAAGAATTAAAACAGCAGGGCAGAATCCGGTATGTCAGCATGGGCAAAAATGGAGGCTGTTGGGAGGATGTAAGTACAGGAATACAGCAGGATAAACAGACAAAGAAAACAGACGGGCAGATATAGAGAAACGTATAAAGACAAGTATATAACAGACGGAAGGAATCATACATAAACAGCTGTAATCCTGCATTTATTGAGTGGGGACGGCGGGTTGGTAATGAACGGTTTTATGAGTATTTAAGCAAGCTGGGTATTCTAGGAAAGACTGGAATTGATCTGCCGGGCGAAGCTTCGACAATTATCCATAAAATTGAAAATGTGGGAGAAGTAGAGCTGGCAACAATGTCTTTCGGGCAGTCGTTTCAGATTACACCGGTTATCATGCTGCGTGCGGCGGCGGCAATTGTCAACGGCGGCAAACTGGTGACACCACATTTTGCGGTAAAGGCGGCGGGCGCAGACGGAGAAACCGTACAGGAATTCTGTTATGAAACCGTAACCGATGCCATTACAGAGGAAACGAGCAATACCATGAAAGACATTTTACGTCAGGTTGTAGAGGATGGCGGCGGAAAAAATGCGTACATTGAAGGCTTTTCCATTGGCGGGAAAACGGCAACCTCCCAAAAACTGCCGCGTGGTTCGGGAAAATACATCGCTTCCTTTGTCGGTTTTTCAAGTGTTGAAAATCCGCGGGTGATTGCCATGTGCCTGATTGATGAACCGCAGGGCGTATATTACGGTGGTACAATCGCAGCACCCGTGATCCGGGAACTTTTTGAAAATATCCTTCCATACCTTGAAATATACCCGAATTGATAGTAAAATAAAATTTAATTGCAAAATGCAGGGAAAAAGGAGAAAAAGATGGAATTTTCGGGTAAAAAAGTGACAGTAGTAGGAACCGGAATCAGTGGAATCGGCGCAGTGGGACTGCTGAATGCAGTCGGTGCAGAAGTTGTGCTGTATGACGGAAACGAAAAGTTAAAGATAGAGGATATTGAAAAAAAATTAGGTACATACAAAGCAGAGATTGTTCTGGGAGAGCTGACAAAAGAATTAACGGACAGTTCGGATTTACTGGTTATCAGTCCGGGTGTGCCGATTGACAGCCCGGTTGTAAAAGCATTTGAAGCGGCAGGCGTGCCGGTATGGGGCGAAGTAGAGCTGGCTTATGCATTCGATAAAGGAAAAGTCCTTGCAATCACCGGAACAAATGGGAAGACAACGACAACAGCCCTTGTAGGACAGATTGTAGGAGCATATCATAAGGATACTTTCGTAGTCGGTAATATCGGCAATCCCTATACAACAGAGGTTTTAAAAAGTAACAAAGATTCTTATACCGTGGCGGAAATCAGCAGCTTCCAGCTGGAAACCGTGCATGAATTCCACCCGCTTGTGAGTGCCATTTTAAATATTACGCCGGATCATTTAAACCGCCATTATACGATGGACTGCTATGTGCAGACAAAGGAAAAGATTGCGATGAACCAGAAGGGGGCAGAGGTGTGCGTACTGAATTTTGACGATGATTACCTGCGGGAGTTCGGGGAGCATACAACAGCAAAGGTTGTGTGGTTTTCAAGATTTACAAAGCCGGACAGAGGCGCTTATATGGAAGGCGATATGATCTGCTATACAGACGGCATCCGGTCGCAGGAACTGCTGAACGTCCACGACATGAATCTGATTGGCGCACACAATTATGAAAATGTCATGGCGGCAGTCTGCATTACAAAGGCAGCCGGTATCCCGGATGAAATTATTGTAGAACAGATTAAGCAGTTTAAGGCAGTGGAACACCGGATTGAATTTGTAACAGAAAAAAACGGCGTGCGCTATTACAATGATTCCAAGGGAACCAACCCGGAGGCGGCAGTCAAGGCGATTGAAGCGATGACAAGACCGACGGTTTTAATCGGCGGCGGATATGATAAAGGCTCAGAATTTGATTTATATGTCAAAGCATTTAAAGACCGTGTCAAGCTTCTGGTATTAATCGGACAGACCAGTGACAAAATTGAAGCAACGGCTAAAAAGTACGGCTTTACCAATATCATTAAGGCAGAGTCCTTAAAAGAAGTTGTGGATATCTGTGCGGAAAATGCCAAAGACGGCGATGCCGTACTGCTTTCACCGGCATGTGCAAGCTGGGGAATGTTTGATAACTATGAACAGCGCGGCAGACTGTTTAAAGAATATGTAAATGCCCTTTAAAGGTTCAAAAAACAGCCCGGAAAGGGGGAGTGATATGGCAAGAAAGGTAAAAAAGATGTCCAATAAAAGGTATTTTGATTATAGCCTTTTATTTGTCATTATATTTATTGTTGGATTCGGACTGGTGATGATTTACAGTACCAGTTCTTACACGGCACAGATGGAATACGGCAGTTCGGAGTACTATTTTAAAAAACAGCTGATTTTTGATGTGCTGGGCTTTATTATGATGTATATTATGTACCGGTTAGACTACCATGTTTTAAGGAAAATCGCACCGGCGTTTTTTGCACTGTCGCTGTTATTGATTCTGGCGCTGATTCCGTTTGGTAAAACTGCCAACGGTGCAACGCGCTGGATCCGTTTCGGTCCGATTGGCGTGCAGCCTGCGGATGTGTCAAAGACGGCCGTGATTATTATGCTGTCTGCGGCAGTATGTGCGGCAGGGTCAAAGATTAAAAGCCTGTTGTATAATTTCTTTTTATTTGTACTGATTGCAGGACTTGAAGCAATCCTGATTATGGTGATTTCCAGCAATATGAGTAGTGCGTTGATTATTCTGGCAATCGCTTTCGTCATGATTTTTGTGGCGTATCCGAAATACAAATTTTTCGTGGTACTCGCAGGACTTGGCGCGGGCGGTGTGGCAGCGTTATATAACTGGCTGCTCGGCATTGCGCATCAGGGCATGACAGAAAACTTCCGTATGAATCGTCTGCTTATGTGGATTCAGCCGGAAAATTACTCCAGTGGAATCGGCTACCAGACCGTGCAGGGACTTTATGCAATCGGTTCGGGCGGACTGTTTGGAAAGGGACTCGGAAAGAGTCTGCAAAAGCTGGGTTTTATCCCGGAATCACAAAACGATATGATATTTTCCATTATCTGTGAAGAACTCGGACTGTTCGGGGCAATGTGCATTATTTTAGTATTTGCACTGATGCTGTGGCGGATTATCCACATTGCGCAGAATGCACCAGACTTATTCGGTACAATGCTGGCAGCAGGGGTATTTGCCCATGTAGCGGTACAGGTGGTATTAAATATTGCCGTTGTAACCAACTTTATCCCGAATACCGGTGTTTCACTGCCGTTTATCAGCTACGGCGGTACGGCAAGTTTCTTCTTGCTGCTGGAAATGGGGATTGTCTTAAATATTTCAAGTAAAATACGGTTAGAAAGATAGCAACCTCCCGGAGTCTGGCGAATATAATAAAATATAGCTTCTCCGGGGGTTTTTATTTTGGGAAAAATCGTAATAAATGGCGGAAAACGGCTGTTTGGCAGTGTATGTATCCACGGTGCGAAAAATGCAGTGCTTCCGGTGATGGCGGCATCCCTGATGAATGAGGGCGTTACGGTAATACGGGGCTGTCCCGATATTGCCGATGTACGTGCAATGTGTGGGATTTTAAACCATCTGCACTGTAAGACGGATTTCAAAAAAGGATGCCTTGTCATTGATACAAGCATGGCAGAGTACGAGGAAATTAAAGCAGAGGACACAAAGCAGCTCAGGGCATCTTCCGTGTTAATGGGACCGGTGCTGACACGTTTCGGGAGAGTAAGGCTTGCTTATCCGGGCGGGTGCAGCATCGGAAGCCGTCCGTTAGACATTCATCTGCATGCCCTCAAATGCCTTGGAGCATCATGGAGCGTGTCAGAAGATTTTATTGAAATGGAAACAACGGGACTTCATCCGTCAGAAATCACCCTGCGCTTTCCAAGTGTGGGTGCAACAGAGAATGCCCTGATGGCAGCAGCGGCACAGTGTGGAACGACTGTGCTTTACAATGCGGCAAAGGAACCGGAAATTGAAAGCCTGTGCGCCTATCTTGAAAAGTGTGGTGCAGTGATTACCGGTGCAGGGACAGAGTGCATCCGGGTACGTGGAAAAGGCGTTTTACAGTCCGCAGAATTTTTTGCAAAGCCGGATCGTATTGTCGCCGGAACCTATATGGCGGCGGTAGCTGCCTGTGGTGGCAGTGTTTACTTACAGGGTGTGACACCGTCACTGTGCCGCGGATTTTTGGATGTATTTACCGGAATGGGCATGGATATCCGTATGGAGGGAGAAGCCATGCTGGTGCAGATGTATCACCGTCCGGTGAATCTTCATAAGATATGTACCGGTGCTTACCCGGATTTTCCGACGGATATGCAGTCCATGGTACTTTCTGTGGCAAGTGTGGGCGAGGGCACTTTGATTTTAAAAGAACAGATTTTTGAAAACCGTTTTAAGACTGTGCCATGGCTCAAAAAAATGGGTGCGGATATTACACTGTCCGGGGACAGCGTGCTTGTAAAAGGCGTAGAAACGCTGAAGGGAAGCGAAGTATACGGAGAAGATTTAAGAGGAACGGCGGCACTTATCACAGCTGGACTGGCAGCACAGGAAACAACGGTTATTCATGATGCAGACTATATTTTGCGCGGGTATATGGATTTATGTGAAAATTTAAAAGGACTTGGAGCAGAGATTGAATGGGAAAACAGTTAGGCAGAAAAAACAATAAAAGAAAATTAAAATGGATACTGGCGGGGATTGTCATTGCGCTGCTGCTGGCAGGAGGCGGCATTTATGCGGGTTTTATGGTAACGGATATTACTTATACCGGCAATAAGCATTATACGCAGCAGCAGATGACAGAGTGCATTTTTGGAACAGAACATCCCAATGCGCTGATTTATACGCTGTTTGGCAAAAAGAATAAAAATATTCCGTTTATACAGAAATATGATGTGGAAGTGACATGGCCCAATAAAATGAACGTTGCAGTTTATGAAAAAGCGATTGTCGGTTATATCAGCTACATGGGCTGTAATATGTATTTTGATAAAGACGGGATTGTGGTGGAGAGTTCTTCGGAAAATTATGAAGATGTACCGCAGATTACGGGACTGGATTTTAAGTCGATTGTACTGGATGCCAAACTCGAGGTCGGTAACGATGCGGTCTTTTCACAGATTCTGGAACTGACACAGGCATTTGATAAATACCAGCTGGGCGTAAAAAAGGTGTATTTTGATTCTTCGTATAATGTCAGTCTTTATATGGGGAATGTAAAGGTTATGCTTGGCAGTGCCGCAGACTGCAATGATAAGCTGTATGCATTAAAACAGGTGTCAGAAAAGCTTACCGGAATGAAAGGAACGCTTCATCTTGAAAATTATGACGGAACAACTGCTTCTATTATTTTTAAGAAAGAAAATTAGAAAAAGCTATTGCTATTTTGCAACAAAAATTATAGAATAAGTCATAGTGCAGAAATGCGAAAGTATGTTAGGAGGCAGGTACCCTTGTTAGAGATTATGACAAACGAAGCAGATTCGGCAGCGAAGATTATCGTTGTCGGTGTTGGCGGCGCCGGTAATAATGCGGTCAACAGAATGATAGATGAAAATATCAGTGGTGTAGAATTTATTGGAATTAATACAGATAGTCAGGCATTGCAGTTATGCAAAGCGCCGACAGCCATTCAGATCGGTGAAAAGCTGACAAAGGGACTGGGTGCAGGTGCCCAGCCTGAGATTGGTGAAAAGGCAGCAGAGGAAAATGTAGAAGAACTGACACAGGCCATTAAAGGTGCCGATATGGTATTTGTTACCTGTGGTATGGGCGGCGGAACAGGAACCGGTGCAGCTCCGGTTGTTGCAAAGATTTCCAAGGAACTGGGAATCCTTACGGTCGGTGTTGTTACAAAGCCGTTTAAGTTTGAAGCCAGAACGCGTATGACCAATGCGCTGTCAGGAATTGAAAAATTAAAAGATAATGTAGATACACTGATTGTCATTCCGAATGACAAGCTTCTTGAAATCGTAGACAGAAGAACAACGATGCCGGATGCTTTAAAGAAAGCAGATGAAGTATTACAGCAGGCAGTGCAGGGTATTACGGATCTGATTAATGTACCGGGTCTTATCAATCTGGATTTTGCCGATGTCAAGACCGTTATGATTAACAAGGGTGTTGCCCATATCGGTATCGGTACGGCAACAGGTGATGACAAGGCAGTGGAAGCTGTAAAGCAGGCAGTTACAAGTCCGCTTCTTGAAACAACCATCGAAGGTGCTTCACACGTTATTATCAATATTTCAGGCGATATCAGCTTGATTGAAGCCAATGAAGCTGCAAGCTATGTTCAGGAACTCGCAGGTGAGAATGCCAATATTATTTTTGGTGCAATGTATGATGAAAGCTGTACGGATACGGCAACAATTACCGTTATTGCAACAGGTCTGGAAGATACGAATGTAAACAATGCGCTGGCAGGCTTCGGCGCAAAGGCAGCACAGGCTCCAAGACCGGCAGTAAAACCGGCTTATACATATTCAGGTGCACCGGCTGCGTCAGTGGACAAGCCTGCATCTGCGGTTAAACCGGCAGCACCGGTGGCTCCGCTTCCGGGCTTAAAGCCTGCGGCACCGGTAACAAGCAGTGTAAAGGAAAAGGGTATTAATATCCCGACATTTTTACAGAAAAAAGACCGATAATAAAATTTGGTGAATCAGAGAGATACTTTCATGAAAATTGAAGGTATCTCTTATTTTTTTGAAATATTTTCCTTTTAACGCAAAAACGACAAAATTCGCAGGGCGAACAATCTATAATACGTTTTGGGAGGTGATAATTCAATCGTTATTTATCTGGATGTATTCTTCTGTATCAACTTTATAATGGATTTCATTGTGATTGCTGTAGTAAACAGCCTGTGCAGATATGCTGCCACATATCTGCGGATGATACTTTCCGCCACTTTTGGAGCAATGGGAGCCGTTATTGTATGTCTGGTACCGCAGGAATACAAATTCGCCGCAAATATAGTGACCTATATTTGTATTGGCATGGGTATGGTAAGAATCTGTGCAGGGAATGTTGCATTCGCGGAACTGATAAAAGGATTTTTTGCGCTGTATGCTGCTGCATTTATGCTGGGGGGTGTAATGCACGTTTTGTACTATTATACATATGCAGGATATATTATCAGACAGGTAATTGTGCGTGACAGGGAACTGATGGTATTTCTCGGAGTATCCTTTGGCTTTTTGTTGCTTTTATACAGGCAGCTGGTAAGAATTAAAGTGTATTCCGACAAACTGTGTCGTGTATGTTGTGTTTTAAGGGGGAGAAAGATTTATATAAAAGGGTTTGTGGATACGGGAAATGTTTTACAGGATCCGCTGTTTCACAGACCGGTGTGTATCGCGCAGAAAGACAGCTTTTTGGAAGTTCTTCATGAAATAAATGATTGCACGAAAGTAAAGTATCATGTAATTCCGTTCCGGTCACTGGGGTGTGACAGCGGAATGCTTGAGGTAATTACGGCAGATACCATGTACATATGCTACGGCAAAAAAGAAATACAGGTGGAAGATGCGCTGATTGGATTGACGGCGCAGACACTTTCATCAGACGGAGAATATGAATTTCTTGTGAATGCACAGCTTTTAAAGGGGTAAAACAGGAAAGTAAATGAGGAGGTTTTTATGGTAATCAAAGTATCTGTTCCGGATCGTTTTCAGTTTAAAATGGTTCCGACATTTAAAAACATGATGATGTTAAAGCAGGGAGACGTACATTATATCGGGGGAAGTGATGTGCTGCCTGCGCCGCTGGGAGCAGAAGAAGAAGCAAGGGCAATTGCGGGACTGGGAACGGGGAATGACCAGTTTGCAAAGTCACAGCTGATTGAACACAATTTAAGACTGGTGGTATACATTGCGAAAAAATTTGATAATACGGGTGTAGGCGTGGAGGATTTAATTTCGATTGGAACAATCGGATTGATTAAGGCAATCAACTCTTACAATCCTGAAAAAAATATCAAACTGGCAACATATGCTTCACGGTGCATTGAAAATGAAATTCTGATGTATCTGCGCAGAAACAGCAAGACCAAGGCGGAAGTATCCATTGACGAACCGCTCAACGTAGACTGGGACGGCAATGAACTGCTGTTATCGGATATTTTAGGTACGGAAGAAGACATTATTTACCGTGATTTAGAAGAAGAAGTGGAAAAAAGCATGTTAAATAAAGCAATCGGTAAATTATCCGAGAGGGAGCGGATTATTGTCGATTTGCGGTATGGACTCAGTTCCATGGACGGGGAGGAAAAGACACAGAAAGAGGTCGCTGACCTTTTGGGGATTTCGCAGTCTTACATTTCCCGGCTTGAGAAAAAAATAATGAAAAGACTGAAGAAAGAACTGGTAAAAAATTCGTAAATAGATATAGAGAGCCTGTCATGCAGAATGATTTTTTAAAATCAGAAGGTTATGGCAGGCTTTTTATCCATGTGCATTCTGAAGATAATGAAACTATCAGAAAGTGATTGACTTTTGCCGTAAATCCATGGAAAATAAAAACAGAGGAAAAAGGGGTATTGGGATGAAAAAAATAAAAAAAAGAAAAAGGTACAGGCTGAAAAGACCGGCTGTAGTGGTGTCCGGTGTGATTTGTGCAGTCTGTGCAGTGGCTTTTGCCGGAAAAGCGGTCAGCGGTGTGGCAGAACAAAAAAAGCAGGCACAGGCGGCATATTATGAAGCGTATTACGAGGAAGAAGCCGATGACCGTCCGCTGGTGTGCATTGATGCCGGCCACGGCGGCAGTGACTGTGGAGCAGATTATGCAGGCGCTTATGAAAAAGATGAAACACTGCTTATTGCCAGACTGGTAAAAAGACATTTAGAGAGTGTGGGTGTGAAAGTTTTGATGACAAGAGATGCGGATACCTATCTGGGACTTGATGAAAGGGTCGAAATATGTAATAATGCTTCGTGTGATGTTTTAGTATCTATCCATAGAAATCTTTATGAGGATGATCCATCCATAAACGGAGTTGAAACGTGGATTCATCATGAACTGCCGGAAGATGATATATTTCTGGCAGAGGCGATTACAACGCGTTTAGATGCCATAGCAGGTATTAAAAGCCGCGGTGTCAAGGGCGGTTCGATGACGGATTCAGAGGAAGATTACAGGCTCAACCGCAACACCCGCTGTGTAAGCTGCCTTGTGGAACTGGGCTTTATGTCCAATGCAAATGACAACCGGCTGATTACCGAGAAGCCGGAAGAAACGGCGTCTGCGATTTCAGACGGGATTATGGAGTATTTAAACAGCCGGAAATAAAATGATAAGTGAGAGTAAAAATGGCGAAAATCAATCAGAAAAATATTAGAAATTTTTGTATTATAGCACATATTGACCACGGTAAGTCAACACTGGCAGACCGTATTATCGAAAAGACGGGACTGCTCACCAGCAGGGAAATGCAGGAGCAGGTACTCGATAACATGGATTTGGAAAGAGAACGCGGTATTACGATTAAAGCGCAGACCGTGCGTATTGTATACAAGGCAAATGATGGGGAAGAATACATTTTCAACCTTATTGACACACCGGGACATGTGGATTTTAACTACGAGGTGTCCAGAGCACTTGCTGCCTGTGACGGAGCGATTCTTGTCGTAGATGCGGCACAGGGGATTGAGGCGCAGACCCTTGCAAATGTCTATCTGGCATTAGATCACGATTTGGACGTTTTTCCGGTTATTAATAAAATTGACCTGCCGAGTGCAGAGCCGCAGCGTGTTATTGATGAAATTGAAGACGTTATCGGTATTGAAGCACAGGATGCACCGCTGATTTCAGCGAAAAACGGTATTAATATTGAAGAAGTGTTAGAGCAGATTGTTACAAAGATTCCGGCGCCGACAGGCGATGAAAATGCGCCGTTACAGGCATTGATTTTTGACTCTTTGTATGATTCTTATAAAGGTGTTATTATTTTCTGCCGGATTAAAGAAGGAAAGGTAAAGCGTGGAACGAAAATCCGCATGATGGCGACAGGCGCTGTGGAAGAAGTCGTAGAGGTCGGTTATTTCGGTGCGGGTCAGTTTATTCCATGTGAAGAACTCTCCGCCGGTATGGTAGGCTATATTACGGCAAGCATTAAAAATGTTAAGGATACCCGTGTCGGTGATACGGTAACGGACAATGACAATCCGTGTGCCGAGCCGCTTCCGGGGTATAAAAAGGTCAATCCAATGGTGTACTGCGGACTGTATCCGGCAGATGGCGCCAAGTATCAGGATTTAAGAGAGGCACTTGAAAAATTGCAGTTAAATGATGCGTCCTTACAGTTTGAGCCGGAAACCTCGATTGCACTGGGATTCGGTTTCCGCTGTGGATTTTTAGGATTACTGCATTTAGAGATTATTCAGGAACGTCTGGAGCGTGAATACAATCTGGATTTAGTAACAACGGCACCGGGTGTTATCTATAAGGTGCATAAGACCAACGGAGAGGTTATTGATTTGACGAATCCGTCCAATATGCCGGATCCGTCTGAAATTGAATATATGGAAGAACCGATGGTTTCTGCGGAAATCATGGTAACGACAGAATTTGTCGGACCGATTATGAAACTGTGTCAGGAGCGCCGCGGCATTTACAACGGCATGGAATACATTGAGCAGACCAGAGCCTTGTTAAAGTATGATCTGCCGTTAAATGAAATTATTTATGATTTCTTTGATGCCTTAAAGTCCCGTTCCAGAGGATATGCTTCCTTTGATTACGAGATGAAAGGCTATGAGCGTTCTTCTCTTGTGAAGCTGGATATCCTGATTAACAAAGAAGAAGTCGATGCGCTTTCATTTATCGTCTTTTCCGGCAATGCCGAAGAACGTGGTAGAAAGATGTGCGAAAAGTTAAAGCAGGAAATTCCGAGACAGCTCTTTGAAATTCCGATTCAGGCGGCTATCGGAAGTCGTGTTATCGCAAGAGAAACCGTAAAGGCAATGAGAAAAGATGTCCTTGCAAAATGTTATGGCGGTGATATTTCACGTAAGAAGAAGCTGCTTGAAAAGCAGAAGGAAGGAAAGAAGAGAATGAGACAGTTCGGTAATGTTGAGATACCACAGAAGGCATTCATGGCTGTACTCAAGTTAGATGATAATTAAGCGATAGTTTGACAGGTTTTTGAAATTAATTTGTGTATTACAGCGCTTAAAAATAGACAATATAAATTTTTTGGAGGAAAATATAATGGATTACAACAGACTTGCAGAGTTATGTCTGCCGGACATTGATAAGACACCTGATTACTGGGAGAAACAGTTTCCGGCAAGAGAGCTTAAGAAGGGAGCACAGGTGACAAGACTTGCACCTAGTCCTACAGGTTTTATCCACCTTGGAAATCTCTATGGCGCACTTGCTGATGAGAGAATTGCACATCAGAGTGGTGGAACTTTCTATCTTAGAATAGAGGATACCGATGCCAAGAGAGAGGTTGAAGGAGCAGTTGATATAATTATCAATGTTCTTCGTTACTTCGGTATTGAGTTCGATGAGGGAGCAGGAATTGATAATCCTGAGATTAATAAGTATGGTCCATATTTCCAGAGACAGAGAGCTGAGATTTACCAGACATATGTGAAGGACTTAATTAGGAAGGGTCTTGCTTACCCTTGTTTCTGTACGGAGGAGGAGCTTAACCAGATTAAGGAAGAGCAGATGAAGCATGATATTCTTACCGGCTATCATACGAAGTGGGCTAAGTGCCGCTGCCTAACATGCGAGCAGGTTGAGGAGAATATAAAGGCAGGTAAGCCTTATGTCATGAGACTTCGCTCACAGGGCGTTGAAGGTAAGGAGGTTACATTCAAAGATACAATCAAGGGTGAGATTTCATTCCCAGAGAATATTCAGGATGTTATCATTCTTAAGTCTGACGGAATACCGACCTATCATTTTGCACATGCGATTGATGACCACCTTATGGGAACAACGCTTGTAATCCGCGGCGAGGAGTGGCTTTCAAGTGTTCCTACACATATTGAGCTTTTCAATATACTCGGATTTAAGAGACCTGACTATGCACATACAGCTCACCTTATGAAGATGGAGCAGCTTGAAGATGGCACAATGAGTAAGAGAAAGCTTTCTAAGAGAAAGGATCCTGAGCTTTCACTTGACTTCTATCGTCAGGACGGATATCATCCTCACTGTGTTAAGGTATATCTTATGACACTTTTAAATTCCAACTTTGAGGAGTGGTATGACAAGCATCCTGACTCACCGATTGAGGAATTTAAGTTTGATGTGCATAAGATGGCACAGTCAGGAGCACTTTTTGATATGGACAAGCTTCACAACATCTGCCGCAACGAGTTTGCCAAGATGGATACTGATGCAATCTATGATTTCCTCTATGAGTGGAACAAAGAGTACAATAAGGATATGGTTGACGTTTACTTTAAGTCGCCTGAGTACTTTAAGAAGGCACTTGAATTATTTATGGGTGTCGGTCAGAAGAGAAGACGTAAGGATTTTGAGTACGCTAAGCAGATTATGCCTATGTTCTCATTCTTTTTCGATGAGACATTTGTACCAAGCTATGATTTCAAGTATGACAATGCACAGGTTCGCGAGATTCTTGAGAAGTATCTTGCTTCATATGACCACAGTGCAGACAATAACGGCTGGTTTAACAATGTAAAGGCTATAGCTGATGAGTGTGGATTTGCCTCAGATATGAAGGCATACAAGGCTAATCCTGAGAATTTCAAGGGAAGTGTGTCTGATATCGCAGAGGTACTTCGTATCACAATTACAGGAGCGCCTAACTCACCTGATTTATGGACAATTCTCCATATAATGGGCGAGGATAAGATGCGTGAGCGTATCAATAACATGCTTGAGAAGCTCAACTAAAATGCATAGCATTTTGCTGCTGGCTTAACAGTAACAGAATTGCTGTCCGGCAAGGGCAGCTTTCTGATATAAAATGAGGTTTTACATGAGTTATGATATAAGGGCACAAAAGGGGATATATGTACATATCCCCTTTTGCATTTCAAAATGTATATACTGCGATTTTTGTTCTGCCCCGGCAGATGATAAAGTCAAAGAAAGCTACGTTGATGCACTATGCAAGGAGATTGCTTTTGCAGGTAAAGAGGCAGTTAAAAACGGAGATAACAGAAAAATCAGCACTGTGTTTTTCGGGGGCGGCACACCGTCAATCCTGCCACCGCATCTTTTTGCCAAAATAATGAGCACGTTGAGAAGCTTTTTTACAATCGCATCCGATGCGGAGATTACCGTTGAGTGTAATCCCGGAACCTTAACGAGCCGGAAGCTTAAAGTCTATCGTGAGCTTGGTGTGAACAGGCTAAGCATAGGGCTTCAGTCGCCGGATAATGAAGAGCTGAGGGCTCTTGGCAGAATACATACCTATGAGCAGTTTGAGGAGTCATATTATTGTGCGAGGACAGAGGGCTTTGACAATATCAATATAGATATCATGTCGGCTATTCCATATCAGACAGTGTCCGGTTATGAGAAAAATCTTCGTAAGATAGTGAAGCTTAACCCGGAGCACATTTCTGCATACAGTCTTATTGTGGAGGAGGGAACGCCACTTTTTGACATGGTTGAGCGCACAGATGGCAGAATTCTTCCATCGGAGGATGAGGACAGGCAGATGTACGCGTTGACTAAGAAAATATTGGCGGATGCAGGTTATTATAGATATGAGATTTCCAACTATTCCAGACCGGGTTTTGAATGTCGTCACAATATATCATACTGGGAGCGGACAGATTATCTTGGATTCGGAGTGGCAGCGGCTTCGCTTTTAAAGAAGTCAGAAAGTTATCCGGAGGACAGAAGATTTACCAATACGTTTGATTTGGCAAGATATATAAAAAATTCGATTAATAATCATAGTGAGGAACAGCTTCTTACCAAGAATGATGAGATGGAGGAGTTCATGTTTCTCGGTCTGCGCATGATGGATGGAATTTCCAAGGAGAGCTTCAAGTGTGATTTTGGCACAAGCTTTGATGAGATATATGGAAGCATTGCAAAAAAACAGTTAGAGCAGGGACTTATAAGCTGCGAAGCAGACAGGATAAAGCTTACAGATATGGGAATTGATGTAAGTAATACCGTTATGGCTGAGTATATGTTATAATAACAGAGCCGCCGGTAAAATATTAAGGCTGTGTCAGCATAAGCATATAATATATATAGGCTGACAGCGTGTGGCGTACATATTTTATAGCGGCTTCAATTTTTAGGCGGCACTGTGAAGTAGTTTTTAGGTGATGCGCTGGTAAGGAATGAGAAAGGTGAAAGTGATGAAGAGATATCTTAAATATATTATGTTGTTAGGGGTATGTATATTTGCACTTGCAGGATGTGCTAAGAAGGCAGATGCACAGCCGGAGAGCACGGAGATTGTGACAGCGGAAGTAGAAGTTAAGAGTGGGACTACGATAAATGATGGCGTTCTTCTTGTAGGAATATCGTCAAGTCCATATATTGCAGAGGATGAAAACGGAAAGGTTGAAGGCTTTGAGATTGATCTTGCCAATGCGATAGGAGAGCTTACTCTATTGGATGTCAAATTCGTGAAGATGAAGTATAGCGGAATATATGCGGAGCTTGACACAAGCGCATTTGACTGTGTGATAAGCGGAGTGGCTATATCTGATAATGTCGATAACGTATATGATTTTTCGGTACCATATTATACGGATGACAATGGAAATAATTTAGGTGCAGTTGTAAAATCCGGAAACAATAAGCTTCTTAATGTTCTCAACAAATCAATAGCTGTTCTTAAAAATAACGGCAAAATGGATGAGCTGAGCGAGAAGTGGTTCCCTGTAGAGGAGACATCATCGGAAGAATGATAAAATAGCTGTTCAGTGTTAAATAATATTCGGATAAGTGAATGCATTAGATAACATCGATTGCATAATAAGAATATTACTCATACAGCCACAAATATTTTGCAAAAAGTACTTGCATTTGCAGTCGAATAGTGATATATTAAGCAAGCTCTGTTTTGATACAGAGCTTGTACTATTTATCTGAGTGTTCGTAACCATCCACTCGTAAAACAAAACTAAGGAGATTAAAAATGAACAGAAAAGTATTATTTATCACGCAGGCAGCAGTAATAGCAGCTCTTTATGTTGTACTTACACAATTAGCAGCGCTTCTTGGCTTATCAAGCGGTGCAATTCAGGTAAGATTTTCGGAGGCGCTTACTATACTGCCTTATTTTATTCCATCCGCTATACCGGGTGTCACGATAGGCTGTTTCTTAGCTAATATACTCACAGCGGGAGCAGCGCTTGATATTGTATTCGGAACAATAGCTACACTTATCGGATGTGTAGGTTCGTATCTTTTGAGAAAGCACAAGTGGCTCGTTCCGCTTCCGCCGATTATTGCCAATATGCTCATAGTTCCTTGGGTGCTTCAGACAGCATATGGCGTGACGGATGCATACTGGTATCTCATGCTTACGGTTGGCGCAGGAGAGGTAATATCCTGTTATATATTCGGAATGATTCTTTTATTTGCTCTTGATAAGCACAAGAAAGTGATATTCCGTTAGTGGGACATAGGGGTCTGACACCACTGTCCCAAGAAAATCTGGGACAGTGGTGTCAGACCCCTATGTCCTAGATGAAAACAAAATCCCGGTTTCAATGCATAGCTTTGGCATGAAACCGGGATTTTGTTTTATGAAATGAGTTTAGGAAAAGGTATTACTTCGTCCATAAATGGAACATGCGGGCCGATGGTTTTTTCCATATATACCATATCGTACCAGTTGCCAAATTTGTAACCGCACTCATGAAGGTGGGCGCAGATTTTAAAGCCCATATGCTCATGGAAGTGTCCGCTTGCCTGTGTCAGATATTCATCCTCGAACTCAGTGTATGCCACACATGCGTAAAGATTTAGAATGTGCTGCTCTCTTAAAAGCTGTTCCATGATGCCGTACAGTTCACGTCCTATTCCCATGCCGTGGCAGTCATTTGAAAGATATATGGATAGCTCAGCACACCATGAATATGCTGCGCGCGGATGAAATGCATGTGCATATGCGTAGCCGCTTATTCTGCCATTGATGAGAACTGCTATATATGGAAATTTTGTGAGTACATCTTCTATGCGGGATGCGAATTCTTCAATGCTTGGAACATCGTATTCATATGTTACCGCGGTATTTTTGACATATGGTTCATATATTTTTAGAAGCTCTGATGCATCAGATGTGTCGGCTAAACGATAAGTTACATTCGGAATTGTTGATTTGAAAAGGGAATTAAGCTCGTTTTTGTCCATAATTATTGTCCTTCTTTGATAGCTGTAAGATAAAATTGATTGAATTATAGCACTATATATTAAAGTTGTAAATTATGAATCAGCGTATACATATGCCTTTTGAGATTTATTTTATAAAATAAAAGAGAAAAACACTTACCCTGGGTGATGGGTTTTCTCTTTTGCGGGTACCGGGTTTAGGTCAGTTACCTGATGAGGTGCGAAGCATCGGTTTTATACGAGCAGGAAGCGAAGCGGATTGCGAATATTATTGACACAAGATAGATTAAGTCGACTTTCTCTTGCGGATATATCAACTGCGGATGTATAATATGCATATTCGGAATATAAAAAAGATGTTCCGTGTAAAAATGTATTGGGAAAACAAGGAGGATTACTATGCTGCAAAGCAAAAACTATCATTTTTGGTTCTGTACAGGTTCACAGGATTTATATGGCGATGAGTGTCTTAGAAAGGTTGCCGAGCATTCGGCAAAGATTGTTGAAGGGCTTAATGCGTCAGGCATACTTCCGTATGAAGTGGTCTTAAAGCCTACACTTATCAGTCAGGCTTCAATAAGAAAGACCTTAAATGATGCTAATAATGATGAATTATGTGCAGGTGTAATTACATGGATGCATACATTCTCGCCGGCAAAGATGTGGATTATAGGACTTCAGGAGTACAAGAAGCCGCTATGCCATCTTCATACTCAGTTCAATGAGGAGATTCCTTATGACACTATAGATATGGATTTTATGAATGAGAACCAGTCGGCGCATGGCGACAGAGAGTATGGTCATATTGTCAGCAGAATGGGAATAGAGAGAAAGATTATAGTCGGTCATTGGGCTAATCAGAATGTCATCAAGCAGCTTGCTTCATGGATGAGAACTGCGGTAGGTGTTATGGAGTCAAGCCATATAAGAGTATGCCGTCTGGGTGATAACATGAATAATGTTGCTGTGACAGAGGGCGATAAGGTTGAAGCTCAGATTAAGTTCGGCTGGGAGATTGACCACTATAATGTCAATGATGCTGTCGAGTATGTTAATGCGGTTGCAAAGGGCGATGTGGATGCTCTTGTTGATGAATATTATTCTAAATATAATATTCTATTAGAGGGAAGAGATGCTGATGATTTCAGACAGAAGGTTGCTGTTCAGGCTCAGATTGAGCTTGGTCTTGAGAAGTTTTTGACTGACGGAGATTATCATGCAGTGGTAACACATTTTGGCATGCTCGGCGGATTAAAGCAGCTTCCGGGACTTGCAATACAGAGACTTATGGAAAAAGGGTATGGTTTTGGTGCAGAAGGCGACTGGAAAACGGCAGCCATGGTAAGACTAATGAAGATAATGACACAAGGAATCAAGGATGCAAAGGGAACCTCTTTCCTTGAAGACTATACATATAATCTTGTTCCGGGCAGGGAAGGAATACTTGAGGCGCATATGCTTGAGGTATGTCCTACTATAGCAGATAGTGATATTTCTATAAAGGTTCAGCCTCTTACGATGGGAAATCGTGAAGATCCTGCCAGACTTGTATTTACATCAAAGGAGGGAACAGGTATTGCAGCATCACTTGTTGACCTTGGAAATCGATTCAGACTCATCATCAATGCAGTAGACTGCAAGCATGTTGAGAAGCCGATGCCAAAGCTTCCTGTTGCTACGAACTTCTGGACACCACAGCCTAATCTTGAGGTTGGTGCGGCTGCGTGGATTATGGCTGGCGGAGCACATCATACAGCATTCAGCTATGACCTTAGTGTGACACAGATGGCAGACTGGGCAGATGCTATGGGAATTGAGAGCGTTGTTATTGACAACAATACGAACCTTCGCGATTTCAAGAATGAACTTAGATGGAATTCAATGTATTTTAGATAAGAGTCAGAAGGATATATAAGCTGGAACATGAATAATGACCAATGACATAAGCCTTAAAAATGCATAATGTCATTGGTCATTTATAAAATTAAGGGTGCGAAGCATTCTGCATGGCAAAGATAAACGTCGGGAAATAGATAATTAAAAGGAAAAATATTATGGTAAGAATATTGTTGGTTGAGGATGATGAGACGATAGTAAGAACATTGAAGGATTTTCTTCAAACGGAAGGCTTCATTGTGGAGAGCACAGACGGACAGAAAAAGGCATTGGAAATGCTTGAAGTGTCCGATTATGATATGGCACTGCTTGATGTGTCATTAGGGGATGGAAACGGATTTTCGTTATGTTCGGCAATCAAGAAAAATAAGCAGCTCCCGGTTATTTTTCTGACTGCATCAGGAGATGAATTCAGTGTCGTGACAGGGCTTGATCTTGGAGCGGATGATTATATTGCAAAGCCGTTCAGACCAAGAGAGCTTGTGTCGAGGATTAACAGTGTGCTTAGAAGATGCGGAAAGAGCCAGAAGCTTTTTGATATAGATAATATAAGAGTTGACCTTGATAAAGGAGTGGTCTATAAGAATGGGCAGGATTTGTTCCTGTCGGCACTCGAATACAGACTTCTGCTTGCATTTATCAACAGTGATGGAAGACTTTTGACAAGGAGCAGATTGTTAGAAGAAATATGGGATGTTGCAGGAGATTTTGTGAATGATAACACGCTGACAGTGTATATAAAAAGACTGCGCGATAAGATTGAGGATAATCCGGCAGAGCCTAAGATTATAGTTACAGTAAGAGGCATGGGATATAAGCTTGGAAAATAATTGCGATGATTTTAGGGAAAGAATGCCGGTGATGAGTGAGGGAAGTTAATGTGTTAAAAAATAGAGAGATACGAAGACATATTATAATTACAGTTATTATTACGATTATAATATGTCTGATGGCATATTTATTCAATATACCGTCTGCTGTGGCTGTGATAATTACGATGCTTCTGTTGTCAGGTCTATGGTTGGCAGATATGATAGTAAGATATAGACATATGGCAGGAATGGCTCAGGATATAGACCTAATACTTCATGGAAACGAAAGTAATATGCTTTCGGAATATGAGGAGGGTGATATAAGCATATTGAGAAACGAGATATCCAAGATGACTATAATGCTAAGGCAGCAGGCAGAACAGCTTGGCAGTGAGAAAGTTAAGCTTGCGGATTCGCTTGCGGATATTTCACATCAGATAAGAACGCCGCTCACTTCACTTAACCTTATGTTAGAGGCATTGAAAAATGAGCAGGACGCAGAAAAAAGGTTAAGGCTGGTTTTTGATATGAGAAAGCAGCTTGAACGGATTGATGGACTTATAGTTTCTCTTTTGCAGCTTGCTAAGATGGATGCAGGTGCTATAACGCTTAAAAAGGGACAGATAAATCTGAATGATTTGGTCTGTGTATCACTGCAGCCGCTTGAGATTATGCTTGAACTTAAGAAGATATCTGTTAATATAGATGTGAGCGGAAGCTTTGTGGGCGATAAGGAGTGGAGCCGTGAAGCGCTTACAAATATTCTTAAGAACTGCATGGAGCATACAAAGGAAGACGGTTCGATAAGAATAACAGGATACGAGAATGCAGTACATACAGAGCTTGTGATTGAGGACACAGGCTGTGGTATTGCAGATGATGACCTTCCTCATATATTCGAGCGATTTTATAAAGGAAGCAACAGCAAGAATGACAGTTATGGAATAGGACTTGCACTTGCAAGAGCTATAATTGTAGAGCAGAATGGAACGATTAAGGCTGAAAATGTCAAAAATATAGACGGAAATACATGTGGAGCTAGATTTATAATCAGATTCTATAAAGGGATAGTGTAAAACACGGAATTATATAATTGCAGCTTTGTGACGGATTTGTAATAATACAGTCACGAAGCTGTAATTTTTTTGATATATATTATAATTATTCAGAACGACTTAGAATCAGCAAGGCGGATGCGTATAAGCTATATAAGGCAGCTTTGCTGATTTTTAAGAGACTCGAATAGAGAAGTATCAGTATTGATGAAAAAATATAATGGTTAAGGAGCAGACAGATGGAAATTTTAAGGGTGGAGAATTTAAGAAAGGAATACGGCAGGGGAGAAGCGCGTGTGAATGCGCTTGACGGCATTTCTTTTTCGGTGGAAAAGGGTGAGTTTGTGGCGATAATAGGACCTTCCG
>OGOD01000104.1_pt1 | contig 90167 bp, 111 predicted proteins | sample 1573631 | NCBI WGS metagenome assembly OGOD01 (sample SAMEA2581895, study PRJEB24529) | metagenome | biome: Human gut stool | place: China | collected 2011
CAGCTGACCAATACTAATAGGTCGAGGGCTTGACCAGAAATGGTTCAGGTTAAAATATCTGATAGTTTAATGTGTGGTTTTGAAGGAACAAGGATTTTAACCGTAGCCGGTGTGCTGCGGTTTTTTTATTGGAATAATAATGAACATAGGGAGAAAGTCGGATATACTATTAGCTTTAGGATTTAAAGGGAAGTGTCGGTAATGTTTGTAAGTTTATTAAAAAAAAGGAAAAAATAAACTATCAATTCATTAACGTTTGTGATACAATATAGGAAAATAGTACAGAAATGTTATGACAAAAGAAATTATAGCTTGGAGGTTATTTATGGATACTAATATTTTACTTGAGAATGGAACGAATGAACTTGAAGTTCTTGAGTTCGTCATCGGCAATAATCACTATGGAATCAATGTGGCTAAGGTGAAGGAGATTGTTAATTTTCAGAAGGTCACACCGGTACCTAACGCCCATCCTTCTGTAGAAGGTATTTTTATGCCAAGAGATACAATGATAACAGTTGTGAAGCTTGCTAATGTGCTCCATCTGCCGGATTCAGACGATCCTAAGAATGATATGTTAATCAACACTAATTTCAATAAGCTTAATGTGGCTTTCCATGTACATAAGATTGTTGGTATTCATCGTGTGTCATGGGCAGACATCATTACGCCCGATGCGACAATCAATTCAGCGGAATCAGGAATAGCTACAGGTATCATAAAGGTTGAGGGAAGACTTATAATTATTCTTGATTTTGAGAGAATTGTATCCGATATAAGTCCTGAGACCGGTCTTAAGGTTTCTGATATTTCCAGACTGGGAACAAGAGATAGAAATAATTCCCCTATTGTACTGGCAGAGGACTCTATGCTTCTTATGAAGCTTATCACAGATTCGCTTGAGAAGGCAGGATACACTAATCTCATTAAGTGTGTGAATGGACAGGAAGCATGGAATTACCTGCAGAATATTAAGAAAAAGTCCTGTGGAGATGTAACTAAGTATGTTAAATGCATAGTTACGGATATTGAGATGCCGATTATGGATGGACATAGACTTACGAAGCTTGTAAAGACTGATAATGAGCTTAAGGATATCCCTGTTATCATTTTCTCGTCCCTTATCAATGAGGAGATGAGACGTAAGGGTGAGCAGCTCGGTGCAGATATGCAGCTCTCCAAGCCGGAAATAGGCTCCCTTGTAGAGGCTATTGATAAGCTCATATTGAAATAGAAGAAAGTGAATTAAAAAAGTTTAGCTAAAGAGCCGCCAGAGTGATTATGCGGCTCTTTATTTATTTCTTGTGAAAAAAAACATAGCATGATATAATGAGTGCAAGCATAAAAACGAATTTATTCGTTCTGCGAGTGAAGGTATTATTACTCAGTGATTTTATCATGGATAGTAGTCGTACCAATGATTTAGTTAAATCAATGATTTAGTCAAATGAAAACAGTTGAGGTGAAACAACGTGGCAGATAATAATGATGATCAGTACTTGGATGAATTGTTAAATTCTTTAAGAAGCAGTAACAGTGATGGGAATGAAGATTTAGATAATCAGGATAGCGAGGGCAATAAGAGCAGACAGTCAGATGCCGAAGACAATGAATCAGCAGAAGATGGCAGCAACGAAGAACAGGATGATTTCTTAAATGACATTTTCTCAGATAGTCATAATGACGTCGATAACCATAACGGCAATGCTGACCATGATGGCAGCGATGATATATTTGCTCTTGAAGAGAATGATAATGAAGAACCGCATGAGTCTGGGAATTCCATGGATGAGGAGAATGTAACTTCCCAGAACGATAACAATGATAATGACAGCCTTATGGATTTATTCAATCAGATTAATGGCGGCGATAACAGCGGAAGCAGTGATAGCTCTGGAGAAGAGCCTGATAAAAGATCTGATAATGCTGCGGACGATATATTGACACTCACTGATGATAATGAGGATGGGGCAGCAGCGAATACTTATGCAGGTGAGGAAGAGGAGAGACCGGATACCCTGAATAATGGAAGTGCAACCGATAATTCCGGACAACAGGATGTGAAGCCTTCAGGAGAAGAAAAAGCTGAGGCGCAAAGAAGTGCCAGAGCCAAGAAGGCAGAAGCAGCAAGGGAAGCTAAGGAGGCTAAGCTTGCGGCTGCTAAGGCGGCTAAGGAAGCCAAGGCGGAGGAAAAGGCAAGAAAGAAAGCAGAAAAGAAGGCTAAAAAGGAGCAGCTAAAAGCCGAGAAGGCTGCTGGAAAGAATAAGCAGGATGGCGAGGATGATTCCACAGACGGCATAGTACAGGATAATGTTTCTCTTATAGATGAGCTTTATAATGATTCAGATGCATTTGATAAATCATCAGATGAAAATGCCGATATCCCTGATTTAGATGAGGAACCTGAGGCACCTAAAAAGAAGAAAGAGAAAAAGAAAAAGGAGCCTAAGCCTAAGAAACCTAAAAAAGAAAAGGTTAAGAAGGAAAAGAAGGCACCGCAGCCGTCAGAACTGATTAAAGTGACCAAGGGTAATTATATCGGAATGTTAATTACCATAATAGCTATTGTTGGAATTGTATATTTTGGCACAAAATTTGTATCATATGGAATTAAGGTAAGCCAGGCAAAGGAATTTTTCACAAATGGAAAATATGATCAGGCATTCGACAGTATTTCAGGTGTTGAATTAAGAGCTTCGGACAAGAATACATATTATGCAATAAGGACGGTTGCCAGCGTATATGTAGATTATTGCTCGTATATGAGCTACAATAAGATAGGAATGAAGCTGGAAGCATTGGATTCCTTGATAAAGGGTTTGACTCACTATAATGAATATTATTCTGATGCTGAAAAGTATGAGGTGCTGGATCAGTATGATGCGGTTAAGGCTCAGATTTTATCAGAGCTTTCAAGATACGGAATATCCGAGGAGGATGCCATCTATTATGGAAGCTTGGAAAATGAATTGCAGTACAGAGAGATCCTTATGGACATCGGAGGTATGACTGAGTGATTGCTATTATCGATTATGATAGCTATTACTTTTAACGATTGCCTATGAAATAGGGGCTCGAACGACGTTACATTCATAAAAATTATGTTTTACTAATTATTTACTAATTATGATGCCTTGAACGAATACAAGAGTGCCAAATGGTGAATAACCAGGAGGTACTCTTTTATATTTTCTCCATTTATGAGGTAGATGGGATGGGTTATGTATGTGAACACTGCGGCAATAATTTGAAGTACTATGATAAAGTTTCAAGAATGGTTCGTACAAAGAATCGTAGAGTATCGACTATTGATGTAAAAAGGTACAAATGTTCATCTTGTAACTGTATCCATAGAAAACTTCCGAGTAATCTTCTGCCATACAAACAATACAGTACAGAAATTATATTTGGAGTTGTTAAGAATCTAATCACATGCGAAAGTGTAGATTATGAGGATTACCCTTGTGAGATGACTATGCTTAGGTGGCGAAAAGAATTCGGTATATCAGATTTATAGTTTAAAACGCTTAATTTACATATTCCTTTATGAGAGAATTATTTTATGGAGGTTATATGTTATGAAAACTAATGAAAAGCAGTTAGAAAGTAAAATACATTTTTATGAGGATATGTTGTTAAGATGTAGTGCAGACGAGTATAATAAAATCGAGATGTTTCGTAACGAGTTGCATAAAATGCGAATTCAATTGATGAAGGTAAGGAGAGAAGGGCGTTATTAACACGCTCTTTTTTTTGTTTGTGATTGTCTATCACTGGGGTTGTTTTTACTTTAGACATCGTATGCTTTAAAATACGATTCATAAAGGAGGTATTAAAATATGGCAACTACAATAAGACCGGAACTATCAGAAAAGAATCCTTACTGGATTGAGAAACATCGTTATTACGAATTGAAGCATTTTTGTTTACAATATCCAATATGGCAAAAACAATATTCATTAATTAGCAATACCAGAAGTAACGAGGCTTATTCTCTAACACCCATAGCGAATCGGTCATTTTATGATTCAACCGGGGAAACGGCAGTTGATAGAACATACTATTCACTTAGAATAGAGTTGCTTGAAAAGGTGGCGAAAGAGACAGACGATGTTATTGGAAATTATATTCTTAAAGGCGTGACAGAAGGGTGGTCATATGATATTTTGAAAGCTAGATTAAATATTCCGTGCTGTAAAGATATTTACTACGAATTATACAGACGATTTTTCTGGTTACTTGATAAGGAACGTGGATGACTTCGCAAAATTTACAAGGCGTATTATGAAAATAATAAGTTTATACGGAGGTATTTATCATGAGAAAATTTTGGAAAGATTATGCGGAACTATGGAAATTATCCGGACAGTTTTATAAGAAACACTGGTTTGGTGTTGTTGTATTATCTGTAATCGGATTTGTTATGGCATTTTGCTGGTCATTAAGAGATTATATTAAGGAAGGTATCAAAGGTAAATTTAAGAAAGAAGATGAGGAGTCCTAATAAGGGCTCTTTTCTTTTTTTTTATTCTAGGTTAAAACCGTACGAAGGTTACCGGAATCCATACTATATTGATATTTGAAAAAAGCCCGGTTGAAAAATCTGGGAAATGTTTTCAGAAAGGAGGGCATATGCTGTTAATTTGGTTACTGATGGGATTCTTGTTAGGGCTGTTTATTGCAAGGATTGTATTTAGGAATAAGCCAATTGGGGCACTTAAAATCATGCAATCGGATGGCGAATCGTATTTATTCCTTGAGTTAGATTCGAATCATGTAGATGACTTCTATGAGAAGAAAACAGTATGTTTTAATGTGAAAACCCAGAAGCACATCTCGCCAAAATAACTTGCTGTTTTATGGATAAATCCAATACAAATTCGAAAGGAGAACGAAAATGGAAGAAAATATTGGAGGAATGCTTAATGAATTGATTGCAAATGAAATCGAATCAATATCTGGCTTGGAAGCAGGAAGTAAAGAAAAAACAACGGCTGTAGAAAATCTAGCCACGTTGTACAGGCTTAGAATTGAAGAGAACAAAAGCATTTGGGACGCTGATGAAAAAAGTGATCACCGGATGATGGAAGAGCGAATTAGTACTCAGGAGAATGAGATTAAGAAGCAGCAGATAGAAGAGCAGATTAATCGCAGGATAATGGAGGAGCAGGCTGGTCAACAGGATGTAAATATAAGAAGGCAGCAGGTCAAAGAGCAGGTTTATGACAGATATTTTAAAGCTGGCATTGCAGTGGCAGAACTGCTTATACCGTTGATATGTTACGGAATCTGGATGAATAAAGGATTTAGATTCGAAGAAACAGGAACAATCACTTCATCGACATTCAAAGGATTAATCAACCGTTTTAGACCAACTAAGAAATAAAAGGATTATTCCAAATGAGGAGAGCGTTAAAAAGACAAGTTCTCTTCATTTTTCGCTAAATTTGCAAGGCGTTTTACGGAAAGGAGAGACCATAATATGAGCAAAATTTATATTGAAGTTCCTACTAATACTAATGAGACTATAATAAGTGTACCATGCGGAGACGATGAATTATTATGGCAATTTCAAATTATTTTTACAGAGTTAGAATACTCAAAAATACGAATAATTTCGATTCGTGACAACGGATGCAACGAGGGATTGGATTGGAATCTTGCAAGCATGGAGGTTACGAAGGAAAATTATAAGAATGTCAATTTTGAGTATTCAATGATTAAAGATGATTTTGAAATTCATATAAAAATTTCGGTCGTCTTTGGCGAGAATGTTAGACTTATAAAGGCTGACTGGTAAAGAGGAACATATTGGAGATGCAGGTTCAGTATAAGCATCTCCTTTTCCTTTTTGCGTGATTTTTACAAGTTATATTATGAGAGTATAAAGCTTTATCTCTTGAAACTATTAATTGCAATCAGTATAATAATACATAAAGATTGTATGATATTTGAAAGGAGAGATTTAGCATGAGTATTTTTAACAAGAAACAGATAGAGGCAATGTTTAACAGAAAGTATATTTGCCACGAGTGCGGAGAATTGATGGAGTTCGAGGACGAGCACGAGGACATTTTGGTTTGTCCAGCGTGCGGACACAGTGTAGATTTAGATAATTATGGCTGTGAAGATGAAGAAAATTATGAGAACTTATATCCGACAAGGGAAGAAATACTTGGCGTTGCTGATGATTCAGGAAATGAATCGGACGATTAAAAATATAGGCTAAAAGGATAAGGGTCTTAGAGAAATCTAGGACTCTTCTCTTTTTGTGGGGATTAAAGATGCGATATCATTATATAAAACCGGATATCTATGCTTCAATGTATGGAAAGTTATATGTATGTAATCATCCCGTATACAATAGATGCACACTATTTACAATAGGAAGCAAAGGGTTAGCCGTCATTCAACAAAGGTTTGATGCCGAGACGAAGAATACATATTGGACAGAAGTCGATTCATGGTTGACAGACTCTTTATATTTGAATCCTGGATTTAAAGATTTTTTTGATGAAAGGGCTGGAGAGTGTGCGGATGGATTGTATCCGACGGTTAGTATCAGACAAATAATGTGGGCTTTGAAAATGAAGCCTATCCAGAGACAAAGATGGGAGACGTGTTTTGACAGACGTAATATTTAAGCGAATTTTACAGTTCCTTTTATGAAAACTAAGATTTTGAAAGGAGTAAAAGGAGCATGGACGAAATGAAAATAGTATCTAAATTCACAAGAGGGATTATTTCAAAAGCATTGAAAATGGTGATACACAAGAAAACAGGCTACAATGTAGATATCCAGTTGAATGAGATTACCACGACAATTGCTGATGGAAAAACACATCTTCACGTTGATGTAGATGCTGAAATCGGAAAGGAGGAGCTTATAAATATATTAAAAAGTATTGGTTTGAATTAATGATTAGGGTCGCTTATGGCGGCTCTTTTCTTTTTACTTCGCAAAATTTACAAGGCGTATTATGAGAGAAACAATGGTTTAATGGTAGAATACCGAGCATACTTCGGTGATGAGGGTTCGATTCCTTCTTGTTTTTCTTTTATTTCTGGTGTTGAGAAAAGAAAGGAGAATGCAATGAAGAAAGGTAATTTTAAAAAAGTTGTTCATATAACCATGAATAACTTGAACAAGGGGCTACCATTTATGTTGTCATGTTGTAGTGCGGCAGGGGTTGTTATTACAACAGTGTTTGCTGTAAGGGCAACTCCAAAAGCATTACGAAAAATCCAGACGGATAGTAAGAAGAATCATGATGGCGATGATGGCGCTTATACACCACTTGAAGCGATTAGGTCTGCTTGGAAATATTATATTCCTGCAACTTTCGCCGGAGGAATAACTATATTTTGCATATTTAGTTCGAATATGTTGAGTAAGCGTCAACAGATGGCTTTAACCAGTGCTTATGCCATGCTAAATGATTCTTATAAGAATTACAAAAATAAGGTAAAAGAAATATATGGAGAGGAGGCACATCAAAAAATAATTGATTCGATTGTTATAAACGAATGTAAAGATGTTTATATGTCAGGTCAGGATATTGCAAATTATAATAGTTTAGATTTTGATGAGCATGACCAAAAGGATAACCGACTATTTTTTGATGTGTTTTCTAAGCGATATTTTGAAAGTACAATTAACAGGGTAATTCAGGCGGAGTATTTTTTGAATCGCGATTATATTATTGGCGGCAATGTATCTGTCAATAATTTTTATGGATTTTTGGGATTGGCGGATATGGAAGGAGGGGATGAGCTTGAGTGGTGCATGGATACAGGAATATATTGGATAGATTTCAACCACAGGAAGACGATACTTGATGATGGGTTGGAGGTTTGTGTAATAGAAATGGTATTTGAACCCGAGCCGGTTACATTGGACTAATTTATTTACGCAAAAAACACACACAATATTATGAGAAACTTTGAAAGGAGATTGTCATTATGGCAGAAAAAAGTAAGTTGATTAAGGCTATTGGAGTAGCAGCGACTATAATCGGAGTAGGGGTGAACCTTATTACTGATTGGGTTAATGAGCAGAAGATGGATGAGAAAATCGACGAGAAAGTCAATGCAGCACTTGCAAAGAAAAATGATGAAACGGAAGAGTCCTAATAGTGGGCTCTTTTATTTTTAGGAGGCAACAATGAATTCATCTGCGTATGAGAGGGCTGTTTACACAGTCCGATATTGCCTTGCATCTTTAATTAAAAATTCAGCAAAAAGACATGATTACTGTATGGAGCAGGAGAGTTATTCTCGATGGGCGGCAAGAGAATTGTTAGCTTGTCTTGAAAGAAATCCCGATGTTCCGCCATTGATAACTATAGAAAATTTTAGAGATAAGATGGATGAGTACTCCTGCGTAAACCTTAAGACGAGTTATATTTTTTCTTGTGCTAAGGATATTGCTGAATGGATTATCGATTTATTGATTTCTTAAATACATATTCTGAAAGGGGATTAACATGGTAACAAGAGAAATGACATTAGGCGAGGAAATTATAGGACTGGCAACAAAGGGGATTGATGTTCCAACTGTAGAGAGAATGTATAAAAAGTACATCAATGTAGCTGACAACGAAGAGCCGGAAATGTTAGTAAATGATAATTGGTTTGGGCAGGCTTTTGATTCTGTTCGGATGTGCGGTATGCGGTTTGGTAGTGGTGCCGAAGCTTTTATTTTACAACATATTAAAGTTGGAGACCAGATAGAAATAGAGCTTAACAAAATTGGAAGTTTCCCAGCAACGGTTTATAAGGTTACCGAGGACAAGATTATGATTATATTCGATGATTATGTAGCGGCAAAGCCTATGAATGAGTCTGATACTAATGACGGTGGCTTTGAAAAGTCAGATTTATATAAGTGGCTACATACGGATTTCGTGAAGCTGCTTCCTGCATCGCTTAGAGAAAGAATAATAGACATTACTATTCCTTCTGTTGGAGAGATGTTCGGTTGGGATGATAAGTGGGATAGGGACCACTTTGAATCTGATGGCGACGAACAGCTTCCACTTATGAGATATAGACGTAATCGGGTTGCCTATTTCGACAACGAGATATCGTGCGGTTGGCTTAGGAATGCTATGAAGAAAGGGTGCTCTTCGGCTGATTTCGCTGATGTGAACTGCAATGGCAATGCGAACTGCTACAACGCCTCGGACTCTAATGGGGTTCGTCCGGTAATCTGGTTGGTTAAGTAAATCTCCGCCCCTTGTGGGCGGTTTATTAAAGGAAGGAATTAATAATGCAGAAAAATAATTTAGCAAAATTTGCGTTAAATTTAAAGAATGGAGCTGTAAAGCATAGTCCCGAAATTCTTATGGGAATTGGAATTGCAGGCATGATCACAACAACTGTGATGGCTGTGAAAGCCACGCCTAAAGCTATTACGCTTTTAGAGGATGGTGCATTAGATGAGAAGAAGCCTATGGATGTGATTAAGATTACATGGAAATGTTACATCCCAGCTATTATTACCGGGGCGATTTCAGTGACTTGTCTGATTGGTGCAAGCTCTGTAAATTTGAGGCGCAATGCAGCACTCGCAACGGCATACACCCTATCAGAATCTACATTGAGAGAATACCAGAAAAAGGTGGTTGAAACCATAGGTGAAAAGAAAGAACAAGCAGTACGAGATTCGGTGGCAAAGGAAAGAATAGAAAAAAGTCCCGTGGAAAAAACGGAAGTGTTTATAACGGCAAAGGGAAATCATTTATGTTTTGATACTGTATCAGGTAGATATTTTAAGTCTGATATTGAAAAGTTAAAGCAGACTATAAATGAATTAAATCGTCAAATGATGAATGACATGTATATTTCATTAAATGATTTCTATTATGAAATCGGTCTTGACCCCATAAAGATAGGTTCTGATATTGGATGGAATATTGATGATGGGTATATCGATTTGCGTTTTAGTTCACAGCTTGCGTCAGATGGGACACCGTGTCTTGTTATAGATTATGGAGTTGCTCCGAGATATGATTTTCGTAGCTGATGTAAAGGTTCGCAGAAAATACAAAGCATATTATGACAGAAAAGTTTCAATTATGAAAGGAGAAATCTATTATGGAGAACAATGAAATTATGGATAACAGCGAAGAGGTTATCGAAACAGCAACTGAGGAGATTGTAAAGACAGGTTCGAGCGGATGTTTGAAGACTGTATCCACTATTGGTATTGCTATGATTGGCGGAGCTTTGGCTTACAAGTTCATAGTGGTGCCTGCGGTTGACAAGTTTAGGGCATGGAATGAGAGTCGTAAGATAAAAGCGCAGGAGCATGTGACGGTAAACGATGCTACATTCGAAGAGACAGAAGATGAATCTGAAGAGTAAGTGAACATATTCTGTGGCAAAGGGAGGGTACCGGTAACAAGGCATCTTCTCTTTTTCCCTTTGGATTAAATAGTACGTTTCTATGGATGAAACGAGAAAGGTAAAGTGATGGAAGAATACAGGTCTAATTCATACAAGACGAAAGAGTTACAAAGTCAACAAAATTCGGAAAAGAAAGTAGAAAAAATAATTGCTGGTTCTGCTAAAACCAAGAAAAAGAACGGGTTAAGAAAATTTACTAATGCAATTATCCCGGAGGATGTTGAAGATGTAAAGAGTTATATTTTCCAGGATATAGTTATTCCTGCTGTTAAGGATATTATTCTTGATGCCGTCAGAGCATTTCTTGGCGTTAATGGCAGTTCTTCGAGAAATAGGAATGGAGGTTCAAAAATCTCATATCGAAAATATTATGATGATAGAGAGCGCAGGGATGGAAGCAGTGTAGTAAGAAGCAGAATAGGCTACGAGTTCGATGACATAGTTGTGGAAACCCGTGGAGAGGCAGAAGAAGTCTTGATAAAGATGGATGAGCTTATAGCTACTTATAAAGTTGTCAGAGTTGCGGATTTCTATGATTTGGTAGGCATATCGAGCAGTTATACGGACAACAATTATGGTTGGACGGATATAAAGAGTGCCACTGTTGTTCATGTACGGGAGGGATATATGATTAAACTCCCTAAAGCGTTACCATTAGATTAAAATTGGAGGTTAATAGAATATGAAAAAAGAAGATGTTATAAAAAAGGTTTCGTCCACATTCAACAAGGTCAGAATCAGATTAAAGAAATATAGTCCGGAGATTTTGGTTGTCGCCGGTGTTGTTGGCACGGTTACAAGTGCGGTCATCGCATGTCATGCAACTACGAAGTTAGATGCCATATTGAGTGAGTCAAAGGAGAATATAGATGCAATACATAAGTGCTCAAACGATGCCACATTATCATCTGAATACACAAGTGATGATGCAAAGAAAGATAAGGCACTTGTGTATATACAGACAGGAGTCAAGGTATTCAAATTATATTCTCCGGCATTAATGCTTGGGGCATTATCAATAACCAGCATTTTAGCGTCCAACAACTTGCTTCACAAGCGAAATGTTGCTTTGGCAGCGGCTTACACTACTCTTGATAAGTCATTCAAAGAATATCGTTCGCGTGTTGTGGAGCGATTTGGCGAAGAGGTTGACAATGAGCTCAGAAATAATATAAAGGCTAAGAAGTTTGAAGAGGTTGTGGTGGACGAAACGACTGGTAAGGAAAAGAAAGTAAAATCCGTTGTTAACATTGCCTCGCCAACGGATGAGTATGCCAGATTCTTTGATAGCTCCTGTTTAAATTATGAGGATAATATGGATTATAATTTATTATTCCTTCGCTCTCAGCAGCAGATTGCAAATGACCGGCTTAAAGCTGATGGTTTTCTGTTCCTAAGTGATATTTATGAGGCATTAGGAATTAAAAGAACTAAGATGAGTCAGACTGTTGGCTGGGTATATAAGCCAGAAGGCAATCCTAATGGCGATAATTTTATAGACTTTGGTGTTCTTGAAACTAACCGGGAGACTGAGAATGGGTACGAGAAAGCATTGCTGATGAATTTCAATGTCGACGGACCAATTCTCAATCTCATCTAATGACGAGGATATGTGCATGAAAAACTATATTCGTGTAGTAGTATTCATATTCACATACTTGATTAGCTCTATGTCAAACAAATTAGATGGCGATGAAATAATTATACTGCCTTATGATCATATAGTTGATATAGCTGTAAAAGATGAACATATAACATCATTTTCAGAAATGATATTTGATGATGAAGAATTAGTCGTGTACGATGGAGCAGACAAAAAATTATTAGTAATATCAGATGACAATAATATTGGTTGCGATGAATCGGATGTCAGTTTGTCAACCGAAGAAATCGAACTCATAGCACTTGTTACTATGGCAGAAGCTGAAGGTGAACCGGAAGAAGGAAAACGGTTGGTAATAGACACCATACTTAACCGTGTAGATTTTGGTGAGTTTCCATCAACAGTTACAGAGGTTATATATCAACCAGAACAGTTCTCTTCTATGTGGAATGGACGAATCGATGAATGTTATGTGATGGAAGAGATTTGTCAATTGGTTGAAGAAGAACTTAAATATCGATTGAACAATGAAGTTATGTTTTTTACAGCAGGTGGCTATGGTAAATTCGGGACACCAATGTTTCAAGTTGGAAATCATTATTTTTCAAGTTATTAATAGGAAGGAGATAAGAATTATGGTAAATTTTATGGGTTTTACATTTTCAGCATTTGCTGGTATTTGTTTTGTGAGCGGGCTTGCAATTCTCATTAGCGGGAAGGAGTATTAATGAACGGAATAGGCAATTTTATATCGATGCTGGATTTTGTACTGGATTCCAGACGAAAAAGGCATATTACAGGGGGCATTCTTTTGAGTGCCTCTTTATTATTTGGCGGATTAGCGCTCACGGTAATGACCATCAATAATGAGGAGGATGATACAAATGAGCAGTAAAATCCAACTTGGAGTGGTGTTTGTATTGGGGGCTATCGTTGGCGGGGCGGCTACGAGATATTACATCAAAAATAAATACGAGCAGTTAGCACAGGAAGAAATTGATTCCGTGAAGCAGATGTTCTTAAAGAAAGCAGAATGTGAAAAAAAAGATATTTTTTCGGAAGAAGCGACACAGACAACGGACGAGATTGATGATGCATTAAATATTCTTAGTACGAACGGCTATGTTCAGGAAGATGATACAGAAGAATCTGGCGGAATATATGTTATATCTCCTGAGGAATTTGGCAATAGGAGTGACTATGATTCAATAAGTTTTACATATTATGCTGATGGCGTATTAGCAGATGAGTATGACGAAATTGTGACTGATGTGGAAAATACCATCGGAATTGATTCATTAAATCATTTTGGTGAGTATGAAGAGGACTCAGTATTCGTTCGCAATGATATTAAAAAGTGCGATTATGAGATTCTTCTCGATGAATCGAACTATACGGGCGTTATTAAGAATTCATGACATTGGGTGGAGGAGCAATGACAAAAAATGATATAAGGAATGCATATTTTGAGTGGATATATAATCTCGTTAATCGTTCTAACGGCAAGCGTTCGTTATCATATAGAAAACTTTTGTTTCTATTACATGGTGAGGAATTTACATATACCATGGCGATGGATGGGAATCGATATGATGATGGTATTAATTTGAGATACCGGTTTGCTGATGAATCAGGATACGCAGATGTTGTGGTTGCTAAATATTTAGATGATTGTCCATGCAGCATTCTTGAAATGATGGTAGCATTAGCCATTCGGCTTGAGGAGAATATAATGGCTGATCCGGTTATTGGCGATAGAACCAGTGAATGGTTTTGGGTCATGATTTCTAATCTTGGGCTGATTGATATGGACGATGGCAATTTCAATCGTTATCATGCCGCGAGCATTATAAAAAGATTTTTAAATCGAGATTATGCTCCGAATGGCGAAGGAGGACTTTTTGTTCTGGCAGATTGTAAATGCGATTTACGAGATGTCGAGATATGGTACCAGGCGAATTGGTACCTTGATAAACTTTTTTAGGAGGTGAGACTTGGATGAATGATGTTTTAAATTATATCTTTAAGAACATAGATGTTACAGAGAAAAATTTAAGTGCTCTAAATGTCGCAATGAAAAAACAGACACGTTTCAATAAGGTACTTTTGATGTACGCGGTATTATCATCGGCGACTTTTGTAAAGCAGGCTGTAATTTCAAGGGCACAGTATCAGAAGATTGAAAAATTGGAAAATGATATCAGGGAATTGAAGCATCCGGAAGGAGAGTAAAAATGTGATGTTAGACTTTATGGTGATTTCAACACGTTCAACTAAACGTGGAGCAATAGAAATCTATCCTAAATTCATTATAAAAAAGAGTTCTGACCTTATGATTAGAGGTGGGGATTTCTATGCTATATGGATTGAAGATCGGGGATTATGGTCTACTGAGGAACAGGATGCGTTGCAACTTATCGATATGGAACTTGACCAATATGCAAGAAATAATCAGGCATACTTAGGAGAAAATGCAAGAGTGCTGCATATGTGGGATGCCGAAACAGGCATGATAGATTCCTGGCATAAGTACTGTCAGAAACAAATGCGGGACAGTTTTCATACGTTGGACGATAGGTTGATATTTTCTAATACCGTAACAACAAAAAAAGATTATGCGAGCAAGCGATTAAGCTATCCCCTTGAACATGGCGATTTATCAGCTTATAACCGATTGATGTCGACGTTATATTCAGAGGAGGAACGAGCAAAAATTGAGTGGGCGATTGGGTCAATAGTGTCCGGCGAATCAAAGAAACTGCAAAAATTTATGGTGTTGTATGGTTCAGCAGGAACTGGTAAATCAACAGTACTCAACATTATTCAGCAGCTATTTGATGGATATTATTCCGTATTCGATGCCAAGGCACTTGGTTCATCAAGCAATTCATTTGCGTTAGAGGCATTTAAAGCTAATCCGTTGGTTGCCATTCAGCATGATGGTGATTTATCAAAAATTGAAGACAACACAAGACTCAATAGTTTGGTGTCCCATGAGTTGATGACTGTTAATGAAAAATTCAAATCCACATATTCAAACCGGTTTAAGTGTTTTCTATTTATGGGAACTAATAAGCCGGTTAGGATAACGGATGCAAAATCTGGTCTTATCAGAAGACTGATAGATGTCTCGCCATCCGGGAACAAATTGGAGTCTGAGGAGTATAAGAATATTGTATCACAGGTTGGATTTGAACTGGGCGCTATAGCGTACCATTGTAAGGAATTATATTTGGACAATCCCGGCAGGTACGATGATTATATCCCGACATCAATGCTTGGGGCTTCGAACGATTTTTACAACTTTGTAATTGATTCTTATTATGTCTTTAAAAAGGAAGACGGTACGTCATTAAAAGCTGCATGGGAAATGTATAAGACTTACTGTGATGATGCCAAGATTTCATTTCCATTTTCTCAGAGAGTATTTAAGGAAGAACTGAAAAATTATTTTCGTGAATTTCAGGAGAGATTCAATATGGAGGACGGGACAAGGGTTAGAAGTTATTATATTGGGTTTAGAACGGAAAGATTTGAGCATTCGGAGATGAATGAAATAAAAAAAAAAACGCTGTCCGGGTGGCTTCAATTTGATAACGGTGCATCTATATTTGATGCGGAATTAGCTGATTGCCAGGCTCAGTATGCTTCTGAGAATGAAACTCCGGTTAAAAAATGGGATGATGTGACGACACGACTTTCTGATATTGACACATCAAAATTGCACTATGTAAAGGTGCCTGAGAATCATATTGTAATTGATTTTGATATTCCTGATGAGAATGGTGAAAAATCATTTGAAAAGAATCTGGCAGAAGCCGGTAAATGGTCTCCGACATATGCTGAATTAAGCAAATCGGGACGAGGTATCCATTTACACTACTTATATTCCGGTGACCCAAACCAATTAAGCCGCATATATGATGACCATATTGAAGTGAAGGTCTTCAATGGAAAAAGTTCTCTTAGACGTAAGCTGACAAAATGTAATAGTTTGCCAATGGCGACCATAAGCTCTGGTTTACCTTTGAAAGGAGAAAACAAAGTGGTAAATTTTGATGCTGTAAAAAGTGAAAAGGGGCTGAGAACCCTTATTATAAGAAATCTGAATAAGCAGGTACATCCAGGTACCAAGCCAAGTATAGATTTTATATATAAAATACTTGATGATGCCTATAAAAGCGGTATGAAATATGACGTTACGGATATGCGGAATGCAATACTTGCTTTTGCGGCTGATAGCACACATCAATCTGATTATTGTATAAAGCTGGTAAATAAGATGGCTTTTAAGTCAGATGAGTCGTCCACAGCGGTTAAAAATGATGATGCTAAAAAAGTATTTTACGATATCGAGGTGTTTCCTAATTTATTTCTTGTTAACTGGAAGATTGAAGGGTTGGGTAAACCTGTAATTCGAATGATAAATCCTTCACCATCAGACATAGAAGATTTATTACGTTTTCGGCTAATCGGCTTTAACTGCCGAAGATATGATAACCATATTCTGTATGCAAGATTGATGGGGTATACGAATGAACAACTGTACAATCTATCGCAGAAGATTATCAATGGAAGTCCTAATTGTTTCTTTGGAGAAGCTTATAATATATCGTACACTGACGTATATGATTTTGCCTCCGCAGGAAATAAAAAGAGCTTGAAGAAACTTGAAATCGAGATGGGTAATCTTAGTGAGGAAGAACTTAAGAAAAGGGGTTTTTCCGATGAGAAAATAGAACTCATAAAAGCAGGTACTCATCATCAAGAGTTGGGATTATCATGGGATGAGCCGGTGCCGGAAGAACTTTGGATAAAGGTTGCTGAATATTGTGATAATGATGTTATAGCCACAGAGGCGGCATTTAATTATCTTGAAGCCGATTGGACTGCGAGACAGATTCTGGCAGACTTAGCAGGCATGTCGGTTAATGATACAACCAATTCATTAACAACAAAAATTATATTTGGCAACAATCGTAAGCCGCAGAATGAGTTTCATTACAGAAATCTTGCTGAACCGGTTACAAGCCTTGACCGGGAAAGCCTTGAATTCCTGAATATCGCTTGTCCTAAAATGATGGAGATGCCTCATTTTGGATGGAAAAATTATGGTAAGGATGATGCACCTTTTGAAGATTATAGTATTCTTCCGTATTTTCCGGGGTATACATTCGACCATGGAAAATCAGTATACAGAGGAGTTGAAGTTGGCGAAGGCGGCTACGCTGAAGGCGTTCCGGGAATGTATGGTAATGTAGCTTTGCTGGATATTTCCTCAATGCATCCACATAGTGCTATAGCTGAGGTTTTATTCGGTCCTAGATTTACAAAGGCATTTAGAGAAATTGTTGAGGGACGTGTCAGCATAAAACATGAGGCATGGAATATTGTAAATGAAATGCTTGATGGAAAGCTCACACCATTTATTCAGAAAGTAATAGACGGCAAGATAACATCGCAGGCTTTGGCAAACGCTTTAAAGACTGCTATAAATTCGGTATATGGTCTTACATCTGCTTCGTTCGATAATCCGTTTAGGGATCCACGCAATATAGACAATATTGTCGCAAAACGCGGAGCATTGTTTATGATTGATTTGAAGAATGAGGTATTAAAGCGTGGTTTCAAAGTGGCACATATAAAAACAGATTCTATTAAAATACCGGATGCAACACCTGGGATTATCCAATTTGTAATGGAATTTGGTGAGCGATATGGATATACATTTGAGCATGAGGCAACTTATGATCGAATGTGCCTAGTCAATGATGCAGTTTACATAGCAAAATATAAAGATGCCGATGAATGCCAGAAAATGTATGGATATATTCCGGGAGATAATAAGAAAAAGGGCGGTAAATGGACTGCCACTGGAACGCAGTTTCAGATTCCTTATGTATTTAAAAAGCTGTTCAGCAGAGAAGAAATCTTGTTCGAGGACATGTGCGAGACAAAATCTGTGAGCAGCTATTTATATTTAGACTTAAATGAAGGTCTTCCCGATGTAACTAAATACGAGAAGGAATTTGACAAGGCTGAAAGTGATTATAAAAAAGGATTGATATCGGATACGATATTCGAAAAAACTTGTGCGTCGCTTAAACCGTTGATTGACGAAGGACATGCATATCATTTTATTGGAAAAGTGGGACAATTCTGTCCTATGAAGAATGGATATGGTGCCGGGCTTCTAATGAGAGAAAAAGACGGTAAATATTATGCAGCGACGGGTTCAAAAGGCTATCGGTGGCTTGAATCGGAAATGGTTAAACAGCTCAATAAGTTGGATGGTATTGACAGGAGCTATTACGATAAGCAGGTTGATGATGCTGTTGAGACTATTTCGCAATATGGTGATTTCGAGTGGTTTGTATCCAATGATCCTTATGTTAAAGAATTAGGCGCAAATGATGCTGATGTAGATTATTAAAGAAGGAGAGTTAAAAATGAGTAGAAACAACATTGATGAGTTAATCATTGAGAATGCACGTATCATGTTCAGAAATTTTAGAGGAGAGGGAACTAAATACAATAGAGCAGGAAATCGTAATTTCTGCGTAATTATTGACGATGCTGAGCAGGCACAGAAGCTGGCAGAGGATGGCTGGAACGTGAGAATCTTACCGCCAAGAGATGAAAATGAGGCACCGTTACATTATATTCAGGTAGCTGTGAGATTCGACAATATACCGCCTAAGGTGTATATGGTAACGACAAGAAAGAAGAGACGTACGAGACTTGATGAAGAGTCAATATCTTCTCTTGATTATGCAGAGATTTCTAACGTCGACATCATCATCAATCCTTCTCCATGGGAAGTAAATGGAAAGACGGGAATAAAGGCATACTTAAAAACTATGTATGTAACCATTTTAGAGGATGTGTTCGCGGAGAAATATGCTGATGACGATGAAGGTGTTCCATTTGTAGAGTAGTATAGTCTTTGTAAGAGGTGTCCCATCAGTTTGAGGCGCCTCTTTTATATTTTCAAGTAAAGGAGAAGCATATGTTTTGGAATGGTAGGAAAAACAAGTCTAAACCACAGATAAAGACAACACCTTATCCGGAATTTACACCAAAAGAAATTCCTAAATGGCAGGCAGCATATGATGAATGCACCAAAAAGAGCGATAATCACCAACAAAATGAAAAGAATCACAATGTAAAAAATGAATGGGAGAATAAGTTTCTCAAATCATTTCAGAAACTTTCGTATAAGTATAGAGTATGGGATGTATGGAAGGATTATGTGACTCTTAATGCTTGTGCCATATCAAATGCATTTGATAAAGGAAATTATGAGCATCGTGAAAAAAGATATTTAGAAATTATTGGGCGCTATGCTAAAGATGAGCAACAGATATTTCCGGAATTGGCAGCTTATACAGTAATGGCACTTGAAGAAAACTCAGAGCAGGATTTCTTAGGAAAGATGTATATGGACTTAGAACTTGGTAATCGTTCATCTGGTCAATTCTTCACTCCTTACAATGTGTGCGAGCTTATGGCTGAGATGACTGTACAGGATGCAGTTGAAAAGATATCCGAGCAAGGATATGTGTCAATCAATGATCCATGTTGTGGAGCTGGAGCAACATTGATAGCCGGTGTCAATGCTATTAAGAAAGAATTGGAGAAAAGTGGCAGTGGATTAAATTATCAGAATCATGTTCTGGTTATAGCTCAGGATATTGATGAAATCGTGGCTCTGATGTGTTATATACAAATTTCACTTCTGGGGTTGGCTGGTTTCGTTAAGGTCGGAAATTCCATTACGAACCCTATATCAACGGATGACTCGCTTGAAGGTTACTGGTATACCCCAATGTATTTTTCAGATGTGTGGAGTATTAGATGGACAATCAGTCAGCTTAATAAAATATTTGGGAAAGGTGATGAAGAATGAATAAAAGATATTCTATTTCGGAAAGCAAATGCGAGCAAAGGTTAATAGAATTCTATAATTCTGTCGCGGAAATATGCGGAATTTCGGTGACTGCAAATACAGTTTTTGACTGTCGAAAAATATGTGTAACGAAAGCAGTGCAAGATTCGATAATCAGGCACTATTCAAAGTATCAGAACTTGTCTAGCGAAGAAATATCAGCGAGATTACTTTTATACGGACCAAAGGCAAATCTGAATGGTGACGGATATGACTTTGAAGTGGAAGATGGGTTTGCATCGGAGGTGCGATAATGGCAGGTATAGAATTACGAGATTACCAGAAGGATGCCATCGGAAGAATGCAGAATGGGTGTATACTTTGCGGCGGCGTTGGAAGCGGAAAATCACGCACATCTATTGCCTATTATTATGTTAAAAACGGAGGTGTGCTTAATACAGAGGAATATGTTCCCATGGATGATACTAATATAGAAGATTTATATATCATTACAACTGCCAGAAAAAGAGACACTTTTGAGTGGGAGAGTGAATTGGCACCGTTCCTGCTTTCCACAAACCAAGAGACTAATTTATATTCTAATAGGGTTGTAATTGACTCCTGGAATAATATAAAAAAGTATGCAGAAGTAAAAAATGCGTTCTTTATATTTGATGAGCAAAGGGTTATTGGTTCTGGAACCTGGGTAAAAATTTTTCTAAGACTATCAAAGGCAAATGAATGGATATTGTTGTCTGCAACGCCGGGAGATACTTGGCAGGATTATATTCCGGTGTTTGTTGCTAATGGGTTTTATAAAAACCGAAGCGAATTTATTCGTGAACATATTGTTTATAGTCAATTCAGTAAATTTCCCAAGGTTGATAGATATTTGAATACCGGGCGTTTAATCAGGCTGCGTAATAGCATACTTGTCAATATGGATTTCAAAAGACCGACGGTAGCACATCACGAAGATATTTATGTTAAATATGACACGGAAATGTATAAAAATGCCGGGAAAAACAGATGGGATCCGTTTAAACAAGAACCAATCGTAAATGCTGCTGGTTTATGCTACGTCTGGCGGAGGATAGTAAATACAGACCAATCGAGACAAATTGCATTGTTGGAAATCTTTGAAAAGCATTCAAAAGTAATCATATTCTATAACTTTGATTATGAATTAGAGTTACTGCTTGAAATTTTTATTCCTATGGCAGATACGATATTTTTTGAGGTTGCTGAGTGGAATGGGCATAAACACCAACCGATACCAACCTGTGATTCATGGGTATATTTGGTTCAGTATAATGCCGGGGCTGAGGGATGGAACTGCATTACGACTGATACAATTATATTTTACTCACAGAATTATTCTTATAAAATTATGGAGCAGTCAGCTGGAAGAATTGATAGAATGAATACTCCGTTTACTGATTTATATTTCTATCATCTGAAATCACGTTCTGGAATCGATTTGGCTATCAGCAGGGCAATAGCGGACAAAAAGAAATTCAATGAAGCGAGGTATGTGAAATGGTAGAAGCATTGTGGAGCATAATTATATGGCTGCGAAGTTTGTCCATAAGACTAAAATTGTTATCAAATGACGAGTTTATAAGTTTGATATCAGCTTGTACTGACAGAGAACAAGTAATGTATGCGGTTTTACTACGATTTTATCTTTGAGGTGGATATGGAAAATATTTATAGAGAAGTTGATTTTGAAAGGTACTGCAAGACGTGCGAATATAGAGAATTAGATGAGAAGAATGATCCTTGTTGCGACTGTTTAGACCATGGCTGTAATTCTCAATCTGAAAAACCAGTGAATTGGAAGGAGGTTGTTAAATGACAGATACAGTTATAATAAGCATCGATTGGAATGATGAGACAAATATTGGCGTTCTTGTAGTTGGAAGAAAACGCGTTAATAAATCTGTTGATATAATAAATGCTTTCAGTGGAGACGAAGCTAAAAAATTGTATCAGAGACTTATTACGAAGAAAGATGAATGTATGAAGTAATTAAACTATGTCTAAAAGATGTGGACAAGGTTGTAGAAAGGGACATTCGTATGAAAATATTTTGTTTTAAAAGTTTAGATGGTATGGGAGCTAAAGAATTTGAATATTTGTTTCGTATTATGTTGGATATTGAACGCGATGAGACTAGTTTCTTTGCAGATCATGATTACATGTGGGAGATAGGCGGTGATGTATTTATCAGATTGAAAGAGGTGTTCGATCCTCTACGCTATTTCAATATATGTCGAGAAAATAAAATATTAGATATAGATGTTAAAATCTTAGCTCCTGGTGATCGTCGAAATTATATGATTTTAAAAAAAAAGAAAGAAGACCATCAATTACCAGAGTTTACCATCGATGTTTCAAATTTTCTGCCAAAGTATGACGAGTATAGATTTATCGATACGGATATTATTAAAAGAACAGAAAGGGAGATTAAAAATATGGCAAAGAATAGCGATTTATATGCGTATATAACGTCAGATGTAGAAGCGACAAGGACGGCTTATAGCATGATGTATAAATCCAAGACACCTAAGCAAAACGCTATGGATAAGATTAAAAATGTTATATTCAACAATCCAGCTACCATAGTATTCTGGAGTGACGGAACGAAAACAGTTGTTAAGACAGCTGGTGAACCATTTGACCCGGAAAAGGGACTTGCTATGGCTATCGCCAAGTATTTCTTTGATAATCAGGGTTATTATAATGATATATTTAAGAAGTGGCTACCAAAAGAAGAGAAAACAGGAGCAACAGGGAATAAGAGATGATTAAATTATTTATTTTCACATATCTGATTATTGGGTTGGGATTCACGCTTATATGGATTTCTTCGACTAAAGGAAGAGAATTGCTAAATAGTTCTAAACTATTGACAGCATTTATTCTTGTTTTGATTTCTATCGTATCATCACCTGTTTTTCTAATTGGTTCTTTTCTAAAAGGAGGTAAAAAGTAATATGAAAAACTGTAAAGGGTGTCCATATCATTATGCAGAACCAGACTGGTGCATGTTCGGAGAGTTAGGTGTTCCGAATAATTTGTCCAGGAAATGCGACAAAAAGCTAATTAAATTATTTATTGTAATTGAACGTACCATTTCAAGATTACTTTTGAGATTCGCAGGCATTTCACCAAGAGCAAGAAATATGGTCATAAAGATTATTGGTTATAGCCGATATCAGGAACTATTTAGGTATTGAAAGGCGGAGCGATGGGTAATGATATTTCAACAATGTATACGAAAGATAAAAATTTAAAAGCCGGGCGAAAAGGATATGGAATGTGGAAACGTGAGAAAGACGTTTCAATATCGCCGGCGGCATATGGAGATTACATTTTACAGCGAAAGAATAGAAAAAGAAACAAGCATGTACAAAACTCATGAGTCTTTAACAAGACTTGTGGGTTTTTCGGAAAGGAGAACAATGAATAACACCACTAAAATTAATGTTTTAGCATATGCTTCTGAGCCAGATAAGAACTACGATTACGACGGAGATTTTGTTGAGTATAACGGTAAAGTTTACTGGGTCTGTTTGAGAGATGAGCTTGTTGAATTTGTAAGGAATGCGAAGAAAAAGGAGGTGTAAGTGAGTATGGATGGTATTAATAATCTGGTTTATAAAGCGGAAACTCAGGCGCAGGAAACTCAGGACGAATTTATATTTCGAACATTGAGCGATTTTGGAGCGAGGGAGTATCAGATTGTTGTTGGGAAAGAGGAGTTAGCAAAGGCTATTCAATTAATCCGAATGTATAGGGAATACGGTCGTGACATTGATCAATGCTGGAGTACTGCAACTCAACAGTCAGCATTCTTAAGCGACGCATACAGACGTGGCTACCAGAAAGGCAGAGATGATGAGCATAATCGTGTCGTGAATATTTTAAATACAAAAAGAGAAGGAGAATGAGAAGGATAATAAAAATATGGGTGGATAACGATGACTATGACAAACTTATCAACGGTGAAACTGTCGATATCGTAGTTGAATCTGTTGGAAAAAGCAACATTTGCGCTGCGTTAAATTTTAAAGAATCTAAGAAAAAGGAGAATAAGAATGAGCGGCGAAATGACTTACAAAATAACGGTAACACTTGAAGAGGCTATTGTTATAAGGAGTTTATTAGATACATTGGCGGATTGTCCGATAGAGTTAGGAAACGATGATTATGTTGACATAATGCACGAAATAGCTAAGTGTGGTAATGATCCAGATATTGATGGGGTGGAACTCGAATATGTGAAGGAGGAGACGAGCAACGATCAAAGTAATTAAGCATGGTCGTTATAGAACATGCTCCTGCTATAACTGTGGGTGCATTTTTACATTCGAAAAAGAAGATGTAAAAGTGGAAGATGGGTTTGAATATAAAAGATTTGTAGAATGCCCTGATTGCGGAGAAAGGAATACGGTGAGTTTATGATTAAATTAGAAAATGTAGTTCTGGCAAGTCCGGAGCAGATGGAGTTTATTATTCAGGGTATGAGAAACCCAATGAACTCATGGGAGAAGAGTGATAGTAGTTGCGGAACTGTAACCAGAGATACCGATATTCAATGGAATTGTGATTATTTCATTGGAACCAATGATGCTGCCCTTATGCAGCGTTTAGCTAAGGCTGGTACAGACCATAGAAAGTTCATGAGAATGATGCCAGTGTATGTGAGAATTACTGCACCTTTATATTGGTGGAAGGAGTTCGATACTTATAAGGTTGGTACGATTGCTAATAGCTGTAGTACCATGCATAAAATTCAGGAGAAAGAGTTTACGCTGGATGATTTCTCACATGAACATATGGACATTGCTTCCACGTCATGTCTTGAAGTAACTATTAGATATTTAAACCTTTTCAGAGAAGAATATCTCAACACTAAGGATAAGGATATTTGGTGGCAGATGATTCAGCTTCTTCCAAGCAACTATAACCAGACTCGTAATGTCATGCTTAATTATGAAGTTCTGGCAAATATTTATAAGTCTCGTAAGAATCACAAACTAGATGAGTGGCGGAGCTTCTGTAAATGGATTGAGGATCTACCTTATAGTGAGTTGATTGTTGGTGAACAAAATTCAAAACCTATGACACCGGATGAGATTAATACACTTGTGGATATTCAGAAGAAACGTTTTGGCGAACCATTTCCTTGGATAAAAGAAAAAATCGAGAAAGTAGCTAGTGAGTTACATTCTATGGTCGATGGTTGTCCATGTAAAGGATGTTCGGACTTAACACGAGCATATTGTAAATCAGAAACTTGTGAAAAGTATTCCGAATGGTTTAGTAAATTAAAGGAGGAGTGATATTTATGATTATTACTATAATTGGTTGTATTTTGTTGGTTTTGGGTATTGTAGGTACCATTATAACTATTAAGTGTGATTTTTCTCACGATAAGGAAGCAGAGATAGGAGGATTTTCCATAGCAATTGCAATATGTGGTGGAATGATGATATTTATATGTCTTGGAGTCATCGTAGCCGTTCATTGTACCGCCGATAATGATATTTATAACGCTGGTTTAGAGCGCAAATGCTTAATGAAGCAGATAGAGTGCATTAACAGTGAATATGAGGATGTATCTAAAACAGATGTTATTCGTAATGTTTACGAATGGAATAAAAAAGTGCATAAAGCACAGCATTATTCTAACAGCATATGGACTAATTGGTTTTGGGATGCGGATTATGTTAACTCTTTACAATACATAGAGGTGAAAGATTTATGATTATTCGTGTTTTAAATGATGATGAGCTAAAAAGCATCCAGACTGGTGATGTTGTTTTTATAATGATATCTGGGTTATGCATTGGTTTGACGGGTAGAAATTTTCTTGATGAGGCTGAAAATGGGACGAGCAGAACTGAGAAGAGCGAAGAAAATTAAGGAAAAAAGAAAAACTGCTACATACAATCTGACGAAGGCTCAGTTGGACGATATGGTTGAAGAAGCTGTGGCAGAGAGAATCAATGCTGTTAAAAAAGAAGCTGCTGAAGAGGCAGTCAATACGGCTTTGGTGCTGACGTTAGCACTTCCTTTAGAGGTTTTGATGGATAATTATTGGAAGAAGACATATGCCAAACGAATACCTAAATTCACTGAACAGGTTCTTGAATATTATCAGAAATGGGAGAGCGGAGAGATTACGATGGAGGAATTACAGCGTGATTTATGGGAATACGGAGGTGTTAGATTGGAGAAAACGGAGGGAAAACAGACGTGAAAGATGATTTAAAGAAAAACGGATATGGATATTCAGACCCAACAGCTTATAAAGCTATTAAAAATATGGAAGAAGAGGACCGATTTCATAAGTTGTTGGATACCATTTTCAATATTTGTGAGCTCTCTGGATTCCATGTTGAGGAGAGAATAGTCATAAAAGACAATAAAACCGGGAGAATATGGAGGTGAATAAACGCTAATCTAGGTTAAAAACGGTATTGCATGTATGTATTTTCTGCCCACTTTTGGTTTTTCAGATTTGACCAAAGCCCACTTATTTTTGACCAGACCAAGAAAAGAGATGTTGTATTGAGCCATTATGTGTAAAAATTGGTCGTTTTTATGGTCATTTGCCCGGTTTCTGCCCACTTTTGAAAATAGGATTTGACCATGAAAAATGCCCTATTTATGGGACTTTGCGGGCTTTTTGCCCACTTTCCCACTTTTTTCTCTATTTAATTGTGATAAAAAAATAATAAAAATATATAATAATAGAGAAAAAAGTGGGTTTTTGACCAAAGCTGAAAAATGGTTAAAATAGCTTTATTTTTTCATATGGCTATGTTATACTTTAAGAGCCACACGATCACATATTTGCGGATGCATTCAAGGGAATGACTTTGGTAAAAAGTGTATTCTCTTTTACTCGTATACCCTTGAATGGCAATGAGATTGTGTGGCAACAATGAGAGATACACTTTTTGGTGCGTCTCTTATGCGGGGCGCACTTTTTATTTTGCCCTAAATTCGCATGTTGGAATGGGGGATAAGCATGAGCGAAGAACATGATATTATTTCAATGTTGCCTTTGGAGCATGACTTCGAAATAGAGCCGGTACAAAAAGATATAGATTTTGAAAAAGGATATACGAAGGTAAGACTTACAAAAAATCAAAAAATGCAGATAAGTGCAGCGACGCAACAATTGCCGGGTCTGGCAGCAGGAATGTCAATGACCAACGCATATGTCGCCAGATTTCCAGACGGCATAAACCATACTCTTGTATCTTTAAAAAGTCAAGGCGGCTCTATGAGCATGTATATGGATAGCAATGGAAAATTTGCCGGAACAGCCTCATTGTACCCATTAAAGATACAAGCTATGTTTACACAAGTATTTTCAGTAATGGCTATAGCTTCGAGTCAGTATTATATTACAGAGATTAATTCAAGGCTTCAGATGATAAACCAGAACCTGGATAAAATATTGGAGTTTTTGTATGGTGATAAAAAAGCAGAGCTGCTTTCAGAAGTAAGTTTCATAAAATATGCGTATGAAAATTATGCATCTATTATGACACATACTGAGCAACGTACAGCGACAATAGGCAGTATCCAAAATGCTAAGATAGTCGCGATGAAAGATATCGAGTTTTATATGCATGACTTAGAGACAACGGTAAATGATAAAGCGAATGTAGAAGAACTGGTTACGAACTCTTTTCGCATTAAAGAAAGTTTGGAATTATCAATTCAATTATATGGGATGAGTTCAGTGCTTGAAGCCTATTATTCCGAAAATCAGGATAAAGAGTATATTGCATTTATAGAACGCGAAGTGACAACATATATTGATAAATGCGAAAAAAGAATGCTTAGCAGTTTTAGTACATTGCGAAAATACATAAACGATTACAAAGGACGCTTACTTGAGAAAATCGATAAGACACAATATGAAAAATCAGTAGGCGAAGTTATTGATTCTTTAAATAATGGCGAAGAGTCTGACATTAGGAAATCGCTTCGAAAAACGTTACATGCCGTAACAACAATGAAAGAATTTTATATCAGCAAAGAGGGAGATGTATACTTGAAAGTGGTATAAAGTTTCTGCTTTATAACAGAGATGCTTAATTGTGTCTCTGTTTTTTTATGCTCTTTTTTGCACGCGAAAAATACATTCCCTTTTATGAAGAGAGAGGATAAAAATGCACATTCTCTTTTAACTTTCGTGAGGAGGCGTTACTTATGTTGGAAAACAAGTTTCAGGCTGTATTGATTAAAGAACTGAAAAAAAGATTCCCGGGTTGCATCGTGATGAAAAACGACCCGACATATATCCAGGGAATTCCAGATTTACTTGTTCTGCATAAAAATAAGTGGGCGTCTTTAGAATGTAAAAAAAGCGCAGATGCAAAGAAGCAACCTAATCAGGAGTACTATGTCAAAATGATGAACCGTATGTCATTTTCAAGATTTATATGTCCTGAGAATAAAGAGGAGGTATTAGATGAACTTCAACAAACATTCAAACCTTGAGGGACTGCATGCACCTTTTAGTGCCAGTAGACCATATTGGTTGGGAAAAACATTTGAAGAGAACAAGACCACATTCGTTACAGAATGGATACCAACGGTTGGAACAGTGTCTCATGCATTTGCACAGGCGATGATAAATAAGAGAATTAAGCTTAGTAAAAGCGACATGAAGATGTATAAGTTTTATTTATTGGAGAACAAAACTCAATGCATTCCTTATTTCATTGTCGACAATCTGGATTTACAAAGTCTTTTTTCAAATTTACTGCCGTATATCAATGATGCTATCGGATATAGAATGACTCCGGAACAGATTCTGTATTATTCAGATAGATGGTTTGGAACGGCTGATTCGATTGCATTTGATAAAAATATGCTCAGAATACATGACTTAAAGACCGGACGCAGACCGGCAAAGATGGAACAGCTTCTGGTGTACGCCGCGTTGTTCTGTCTGGAATACAATATCAAGCCCGGAACAATAGATATGGAACTCAGAATATATCAGAATGAAGATGTACTATATCATAATCCCACAGCAGAAGACATTTTACCGATTATGGATCAGATAAGGACGCAGGATAAATTATTCGAAAAAATGATACAAGAGGAGGGGTAAGCCGTGAATGCTATTGTTGAAAACATTTTAATGCATTACGGAGTTGCGAGACGTTCCGGCAGATATCCGTGGGGGTCTGGTGAAAATCCTTATCAGCACAGCGGTGATTTTCTTAGCCGTGTGCAGGAATTAAAGAATTCCGGATTAAGTGAGACTGATATAGCAAAGTCGATGGGGCTCACAACAACTCAGCTAAGAACTCAAATGAGCCTGGCAAAGGATGAGCGGCGTTCACTTCAGGTAGCAACTGCGAAAGACCTACGGGCAAAGGGCTACAGTCTGAACGACATAGCTAAGCAGATGGGCTTTTCAAATGACTCGTCTGTTAGGTCATTATTAAACGAGGGCTCAGAGACCAGGATGAACCAGGCTAAAGCTACGGCGGATTTCCTCAAAAAGCAGATTGCAGAAAAAGGAATGATTGATGTCGGAGTTGGTGTTGAAAGAGAACTTGGGATTTCCAAAGAGAAACTTAACCAGGCGCTTTATATTCTTGAAATGGAGGGCTATCCGATTTATGGAGCCGGAGTTCCACAGGTCACTAACCCCGGAAAACAGACAAACATAAAAGTTATTTGTCCTCCGGGGACAGAGTATAAGGATGTTTACAACTTTGAGAATGTGCATTCTGTCCGAGATTACATATCTTACGATGATGGTGCATCGTTTAAGAAAGCGTTTGAATATCCGTCCAGCATGGATTCCAAAAGACTGCAAATCAGATATGCCGAAGATGGCGGAGTTGATAAAGATGGTGTAATTGAGCTAAGGCGTGGTGTACAGGATCTTTCTTTAGGCGATGCACACTATGCCCAGGTTCGTATTATGGTAGATGGAACACATTACCTTAAAGGAATGGCTGTGTATTCTGATGATATGCCGGATGGAGTGGACGTCGTCTTTAATACAAACAAGAAGTCTGGAACACCGACAAAAGATGTATTAAAGAAAATCAAAGACGACCCGGATAATCCATTTGGTTCTTTGATTAAGGAACATGGTGGTCAAAGCTATTACGATGACCCCGACGGAAAGTATATAGACCCTGTAACAGGGAAGAGACAATCGTTGTCATTAATCAATAAACGTGCTGAAGAGGGAGACTGGGGAGAATGGAGTAAAACACTCCCTGCTCAGTTCTTATCAAAGCAGAATAAGGCGTTGATTGATAAGCAGCTCGGTCTGGCAAAAGCAGATAAGCAGTCAGAGTTCGATGAAATATGTTCGTTGACCAATCCAACAGTCAAGAAAGTATTATTAAAATCGTTTGCAGAGGATTGTGATGCGGCAGCAGTTCATTTACAGGCGGCAGCTTTGCCACGTCAGAAGTATCAGGTTATCTTACCTTTGACATCTATTAAGGATAATGAAGTGTATGCGCCGAATTACAAAGATGGAGAAACGGTTGCTTTAATTCGTTACCCACATGGTGGAACTTTTGAGATTCCGATTTTGAAAGTCAATAATAAATTGGCTGAGGGTAAAAGTGTACTTGGCAATAATCCAATAGATGCTATAGGTATAAACAAGAAGAACGCGGACAGATTGTCAGGTGCAGATTTTGACGGCGATACGGTAATGGTAATACCATGTAACTCATCGAACAGCAAAGTGAAGATTACATCAACTCACGAACTCAGGGGATTAAAAGGGTTCGATACCAAGGACGCGTATGGTGCTGATGATGTGAAGCAGGGCTCAGATGGTACAACACATTATTATCGTAACGGCAAAGAATATAAGATTATGAAAAACACCCAGACAGAGATGGGAAAGGTTTCTAATCTTATCACCGACATGACACTGCGCGGTGCAACGGAGGATGAACTTGCAAAAGCCGTTAGGCACAGTATGGTAGTTATTGATGCCGAAAAGCACAAACTGGATTACAAGCAGAGCGAAATCGACAACGATATAGCTACATTGAAAAAAAGATACCAAGGAAGTATTGATTCCTATGGGCGTTATCATGAAGGTGCATCGACACTTATCTCAAGGGCAAAGTCCGAAACACAGGTTCTTAAGAGAAAAGGAAGTCCGACAATTAATGAGGATGGTTCTCTTTCTTATAAGTCTGTAAAAGAAGAGTATGTAGATAAAAACGGAAAAATTCAGGTAAGAACTCAGAAAAGTACGAAGATGGCAGAGACAAAAGACGCCTATACTTTGGTTTCTGATGCTGATACTCCTGTGGAGAGAGCGTATGCTGATTACGCCAATTCTATGAAATCTCTTGCTAATCAGGCGCGTAAGGAGATGGTTAATTCGGGGAAGATTGCTTATTCGGCTTCAGCGAAAAGCACCTATTCAGATGAGGTAAAATCACTTGAATCCAAGTTGAACCTTGCTTTATCGAATGCGCCGAAGGAGCGTCAAGCTCAGACAATCGCTAATGCAACAGTGTCAGCAAAGAAAAAAGACAATCCGGATATGACAAAGTCTGAAATAAAGAAAGCAAGTCAGCAGGCATTGGCTCAGGCTAGAAGTTCTGTCGGAGCAAAAAGGAATAACATTGAGATTACTGACAGAGAATGGGAAGCGATTCAAGCTGGAGCAATCAGTGAGAGTAAGCTTCTTCAGATATTGAACAACACCAACACTGATACAATAAGGCAGAGGGCTACACCTCGAGCCAGCAATACATTGAGCACGGCAAAACAGAACCGTATCGCCGCATTAAGTGCTTCAGGTTACAGTACTGCCGAGATTGCCGAAGCTCTTGGTGTGTCAACATCTACAGTATCTAAGTATTTAAGTGGAAAGGAGTGAATAATTTAGATGCGATGTGCGCTTACAACTTTCGATAATCCGTATAATCCATTTGAGCAATTCACTCAATGGATGCTGTTTGATGAAGAAAAAGGCTATCATACTACATCTTATCTCGGAAGAATAGCACGCACTTCCGATCAGTTATCCGATGAAGAGAACGAAAAAGAAACAGAGCGAGCGATTGATGAAATTATCAAATATGATTTCAAAAATATTTATTCTAAAATAACCGATAAATCTGCATAATTCTAAAAAACTCGTGAAAAGGGGTATAGGGGGGTGTCCGAAAAAACATACCCCCTCCCATATCGCGACGGTCTTTAAAATTTCTCCAGAGGGATTTTTTAGAAAATGTTTTCCAGTATTTAAACAGACCTACATGCCATATACAGTCAAACTAATTCTGTGGATTAGATTCAGAGTTGATTTCTCCTTTCGCTGAATAGCTGTTGTGTAATATGTAGGTTTTTTTAAATACTGGAAAGTCATGAACAACTGTTGTTAGTGGATAAAAAATTTTATAAAAAGGGGGCATTGATTTGAAAAAAGGAAAAGTAATAGATAACAACGAAAACATAAAGATGATGCGCCCCGCTTTAACCCCGGAAGCAAGAGAAAATCAATTAATCGCATTGGCGGTTGATCTTGCAGAAAGACAATTAAGAGATGGGAGTGCTTCATCACAGGTTATCACACATTATCTAAAGCTTGGTTCCACAAAAGAAAAAATAGAAAAAGATATATTACAGAAGCAAAAGGAATTTATAGAGGCTAAGACTAAAAATTTAAAATCTATCGAACGAAGTGAAGAACTGGCAGCAGAGGCTTTAAAAGCATTTAGGGGTTATAGTGGTGCGGCAGAGGACGACGACTATGATTAGAACGTATTCCGAACTGATAAAGTTTACTGATTTCATCGACAGATATAACTACCTGCGATTGGATGGAACTGTCGGGAAAGAGACATTTGGATTTGAGAGGTTTTTGAATCAGAAATTCTATAATTCCAAAGAATGGCTTGCTGTAAAAAGAGAAGTAATAATTCGCGATAATGGATGCGATTTGGGACTAGACGGATATGAGATCCATGGAAAAATCCTTGTTCATCACATGAACCCAATAGAGCAAAGCGATATTTTACGCAGAACAGACATACTGCTTAACCCGGAATATCTTATTTCTACAACTTTAGAAACACACAATGCAATACATTATGGAAACGAAAATATTTTGCCCGTTCTTATACCGGAACGAGCCAAGAATGACACTTGTCCATGGAGACATTAAGGAGGAAGCATGAAGGAAAATAGAAAACCATACTATAATAATTCAGAGAAAGATACAGAGGCGGCACAGCCAATCAGGTGTATAGGTATTGTCGGCAATTGTAAGTATTTGAATGTTCGTAGCCAGCCTGATAAGAGTTCTAATCCGGTTCACGTGTTAGAAGCCGGGGCAGCAGTTGAAATAGATACCTTAAATTCTTCGGATGAGTTTTACAAGGTATTCATTCCTAATGAGGTAGAGGGCTATTGCATGAAGAAATTTATTCATTTGACGTAAATTGGAGGAATCATATGGCTGCCAGTATCACAGATAGCATACTTACTTCGGTAAAGAAAATGTTGGGAATTGCCGAAGAGTACGAACACTTCGATGCAGATTTGCTTATGCATATTAATTCTGTGTTTTCTATACTGCGTCAATTGGGTGTTGGACCTGCTGATGGATTTATGATAGAAGACAAAAGTTCGATATGGTCTGATTTTATTTCAGATGAAAGCAAATACATGCTTGCGAAGTCATATATGTTTTTAAAGGTTAAGCTTTTGTTCGACCCACCATTAAGTTCAGCTGTGCTTGAATGCTATAAAACACAGATAAGTGAATACGAATGGCGGCTCAACATTACTGTGGAAGATTGCATTAAGAACGAGAGTAGTTAAATGCGTTAAGGAGGAGCTTCAAAATGAATAATGATTATTTGTCCCATTATGGTGTGCTTGGAATGAAATGGGGCGTTAGACGTTATCAGAACAAGGACGGAACATTAACAACCGCCGGTAAGAAACGATACGATAAGGATGTGAGAGAAAATCTTGCTAAGAAAAAAGATAATCGTATCGATACAAGTAATCCCGATCCTAAGCGATGGACTAAAGAGGATATGGAACGTCGGAAAAGATTCGTAGATACAAGCTCGTCTATGATTAAAGAACTCCAAAGCATGGAGCGTGACAGCCGACCTAAGGCAACCAGATTAAAAATGGATTTGTCTAAAATGTCAGATAAGGAGATGCGGGATAAAATAAATCGTGAACTGTTAGAGCAGCAGTATAATAAATTATTTGCACCAGAAGAGACACCAGCGATTTCAAAGGGCAGGGAACGTGTGAAAGATACATTGGAAGTAGCCGGAGGTGTACTTGGCGTAGCAAGTTCCGCGCTGGCAATTGCGTTAAGCATAAAGGAATTAACATAATGAGGTGATTTGAAATATGGCATTATCGAACACTGCCGTTCCAAAGTATTACGGCATGTTTAGAGATGCCGTTATTAGGGGCGAGATTCCGGTTTGTCGAGAAGTCGAAATGGAAATGAACCGTATTGATGAGCTCATTGCGAATCCAGGAATTTATTATGACAGCTTGGCTATTGAGGGTTTTATCAGTTATTGTGAAAATGAGCTCACATTAACTGACGGCTCGGATTTGGTTCTTCTTGACTCGTTCAAACTGTGGGCAGAACAGATATTTGGATGGTATTACTTTGAAGAACGCAGCGTATATGAACCTTACAACGATGGACATGGAGGACGTTATGTAACTAAAAAAATCCGAAAAAGGCTTATAAGAAAGCAATTTCTTATTGTATCCAGAGGAGCAGCAAAATCTATGTATGGCTCCTGTCTTCAGAATTACTTTCTAAATGTTGATGTAACTACAACTCACCAGATTACAACCGCTCCGACAATGAAACAGGCAGAAGAAGTGATTTTGCCAATAAAGACAGCGATTACAAGAGCTAGGGGACCTTATTTCAAGTTCCTTACTGAGGGCACTTTGCAAAATACCTCAGGTTCGAAGACTAATCGAGTTAAGCTTGCCGCAACCAAAAAGGGAATAGAAAATTTCCTAACTGGTTCTCTTCTCGAAATACGTCCTATGAGAATTGACAAGCTTCAAGGTCTTCAAATCAAGGTGGCAACAGTCGATGAATGGCTTTCCGGCGATATCAGAGAAGATGTCATAGGAGCTATTGAACAGGGAGCATCGAAGGTAAATGATTATCTTATTGTTGCAATAAGTTCAGAAGGTACAGTCCGAAATGGAGCTGGCGATACAATCAAAATGGAATTGATGGACATTCTTAAAGGAGAATATGTCAATCCCCATGTGTCGATTTGGTGGTATAAGTTAGATTCCATCGATGAAGTTTCCAATCCAGATATGTGGTTGAAAGCCAATCCTAACCTTGGAAAAACCGTTAGTTATGAAACATATCAGCTTGATGTCGAAAGGGCAGAAAAGGCTCCGGCGGCAAGAAATGATATTTTGGCAAAACGATTTGGTCTGCCAATGGAAGGATACACTTATTACTTTACATATGAAGAAACTCTTCCGCATAGACATAGAGACTTTTGGCAGATGCCTTGTGCATTAGGTGCCGATTTATCGCAAGGCGATGATTTCTGTGCTTTCACGTTCTTATTTCCATTATCTGATGGGTCTTTCGGTATCAAAACCCGAAATTATATTTCCTCGTTAACTCTGATGAAACTCCAGGCAGCTATGAGAATTAAATATGACCAGTTTATGAAAGAAGGCAGTTTGATTGTCTTAGAGGGAACGGTTCTAAATATGATGGACGTCTATGAAGATTTAGATAATCACATTGTAGAGCGAGGGTATGATGTCAGATGCTTTGGATATGACCCATATAATGCAAAAGAATTTGTTGAGCGTTGGACGAATGAAAATGGTCTGTTTGGCATTGAAAAAGTAATACAGGGTGCTAAGACAGAATCGGTTCCGCTTGGTGAATTGAAGAAACTATCAGAAGGAAGAATGCTTTTATTTGATGAGGAATTAATGACATTCGCGATGGGAAATTGTATTGCTTTGGAAGATACCAATGGAAATCGTAAATTATTGAAAAAGCGTTATGAACAGAAAATCGATGCAGTGGCAGCTATGATGGATGCCTATATCGCATACAAAGCAAACCTGGAAGCATTTGAGTAAGAGGTATCACTAAATGGTAAAAGCAAAACTGATTGATAGCGCTTCCGTTTTACGCCTCTGCACAAACAGAAAAATTGCCAGGGTTATAGCCGATGATAGTTTGATGCATTATGGTGTTACGGGAATGAAATGGGGCGTTCGAAGAACAAAAGATGAGCTTAGGCGAGCAAGAAATGTTTTGGATAATGATATAAGTGTTCATCGTAGTGTCGGGGCAAAAGCTAAGAATTATAGTATTGAAGATAAGAGAACTGGAGAGACATTTCATTTTTCTGAAGGAACAAAAATACAAAACTCACAAGTATTTGCTGGTAAAAATTCTTCACGAAGTTTAAAGAAAGAAGTGAGAGAAGGTCTTGCCGAACAATTTAAAAATAATCCTTTAGACTGGCAACACTGCAAAGGAAATGGTATAATTGATTATTATGGAGAACAGAGACCAGCAGAAGTACATTGGTTTCAGGCAGAGAACGTAGGAAAGTGTAAGTTTAAAATTAAAAAGTGGCTAGATGAATAGGAGGATTCACATGAAAGTAAAATGGAATGGCGAAACAGAGCCTCTGGTTTTAACGAAGGATAAAGTCTATGATGTAATATCTGTAGAGAAAGGCTGGTATCGCATAGTCGATGATAGCGGAGAGGATTATCTTTATCCGCCTGAAAAATTTGAAGTTGTGAGTTAGAAATTAAAAGAACCGTTAATGGTTCTTTTTTTTTTGACTATTTTTAGGAGGTGAAATTTCAAAATGGAATTAAATGTTGGCTCCAGGCTGAAACATGCATGGAACGCGTTTCTCAATCGTGACCCTACGGTTGTGTACAGAGATATAGGCAGCGGATATTCATACCGTCCGGATAGACTAAGGCTTACCAGAGGTAATGAGAGGTCAATCGTAACATCGGTTTATAACAGAATTGCTTTGGATGTTGCAGCTATAAACATTCGGCATGTGCAGTTGGACGATGAAGAACGTTTCTTAGGAGTAGTCAATAGTGACCTTAACAAGTGTTTATCGCTGGAAGCAAATCTTGACCAGACCGGACGGGCTTTTATTCAGGATATGGTGATGTCCATGATGGATGAAGGCTGCATAGCAATAGTGCCGATTGATACAGATGATGACCCGGATGATACAGAGGGGTATAAAATATACTCCATGCGCGTCGGGAGAATCAGAGACTGGTACCCGGCTCATGTTCGCGTGGAGGTTTATAACGAGAGTAATGGGCGAAAACAGGATATCATTGTACCTAAAAAGACAATCGGCATAGTTGAGAATCCATTGTATGCGGTAATAAATGAGCCGAACTCCACCATGCAGAGACTTATTCGAAAGCTCAATTTGCTGGACGCTGTTGATGAACAGAGCAGCGCTGGAAAATTGGATTTAATAATTCAGCTTCCATATGTTATTAAATCAGATGCCCGACGTCAACAGGCAGAGCAGAGACGTAGGGATATAGAACAACAGCTGGCGGGGTCGAAGTATGGGATAGCATATGTCGATGGAACAGAAAAGATCACCCAGCTCAATCGTTCATTGGAGAATAATCTTATGAAACAGATTGAATACCTGACAAACATGCTTTACAGCCAGCTAGGCATTACTCAAAGCATTTTAGATGGTACAGCGGATGAGAAGACTATGCTGAATTATTACAATCGGACCATCGAACCAATCATTTCTGCTATCACTGATGAAATGAAGAGAAAATTTCTTTCCAAGACTGCGCGTTCGCAGCGCAAATCAATTATGTTCTTCAGGGATCCGTTCAAGCTGGTTCCAGTCGGAGAGCTCGCAGAAATTTCTGATAAATTTACCCGAAATGAAATTGCATCCTCAAATGAAATAAGACAGGTTATTGGATGGAAACCATCTTCAGATCCAAAGGCAGATGAGCTTAGAAACAGCAATCTAAGCTCTCCGGATAATTCTATGTCTGGAAATAATGCCGTGGCTGGGTCGGAGGAATATGACAGCATTGTGAATGATTTGCTGAATGGCATTACAGAAGAAATCAACAACATAATAGGCGATTATACATCGGAAGGAGATGATTGATGGTGCCGGGAGCTAAAGAAGCAGTGGTTATCCATTACGCATCTCCTTATTATGACCCGGTAAAGGCGCATGAATATTACATGCGAACAAGGGAGCTTAAGGGGCGACGTTCTGCAACACAGCTCAATGATGAGGGCAAGAAAGTATGGTCCTATACAAAGAATAGTATTAAGGACAATAAATCTTCTGAAGTTGAGGAGGAGAAGAACAAACGGAATCAAAAGATTTCAGAGTTTCGAGCCATTGCTGCACAAGCTAAGAAACAGATTACTGAAAATTTGAAAGCTTTGAATGAGCAACTAACCAAGAGTAACACTGAACAAAAAGAAAGTGTGGATGCTGGCAAGAATTCGGAGATAGAGAAGCTGATGGCTGTTGAAATCCCGACGGGATTGTCAAAAGAAGAGCGAGTCCAATTAGTTGCGGAAAGGAAAGAAAAAATAGCTAAAATCCGCAGTACTGCATCGGCTACGAAGCAGTCACTGAACAGCGGATTAAAGCAGGATAAATCGGCTGCAAGCTTGGATGCCCAAAGCAGGCGGGCGCAGGTGAGTACGGAATTAAAGACTGTGGTTGAAGCCGCAAGGCAGGCATATACAACTGCCAAGGCTAATTTAGATTCCTCTTATGAGAACATCTATCAGCAGGAATTTGACAAGATTCTGTCTGAATATAAAAAGGTTTCATCTACGAAGAAGTCATCATCGACAACATCGAAGTCGCATCCGTTATCATATTACATAAGGAAATAGGGAGGTATAATCAAAATGAAATACGATTTTGGCGGCTGGGCAACTCGAAATGATTTAGAGTGTGCCGATGGACGAGTCATAAAACGTGACGCGTTCAAAGCTCAGAATGGACAGACGGTTCCATTAGTATGGATGCATAACCATGCAGACCCTGCAAATGTGTTGGGATTAGCCCATCTCGAAAACAGAGATGAGGGCGTTTATGCATATTGTGAATTTAATGATACAGAGTCCGGTGAGACTGCACGTAAACTTGTCAAACATGGTGATGTGCGGTCTTTATCTATTTTCGCTAATCAGTTAAAGCAGGCTGGTTCAGATGTGCTCCACGGAATTATCAGGGAGGTTAGTCTCGTATTAGCTGGAGCTAATCCTGGAGCATTCATTGATGACGTTGTTGTACATGGCAACGGCGAGTCAGGAATCATTCTCGGATATGATGAGATGATTACTGCATTTCTTGAGCACGCTGATAATTCTGATGAAAAAAAGCCAGATGAATCGGAGAATGCTGAACATCAGAAAAATAAGGAGACCGATAAAGAAACCATCAAAGATGTGTTCGACAGCCTTACAGAAGAGCAGAAAAAGGTGGTATATGGAATCATCGGTTCAATGGCGGATGATTCAGAAGACGAATCTAAAGGAGGAGAAGACGATATGAAACACAATGTATTTGACAATGATAAGCATGAGAGTAAGGGCTATCTTTCTCACGCTGCACAGGAAGAGATTCTCAAGATGGCGAAGTCGAGCCAGATTGGAACCTTCCAGAACGCACTCGAGCTTTATGCTGATAACAATGCTCTTCAGCATGATGCAGTAGCCAGCGGATTTACTCAGTCGGGAACCGGCAATGTAACATCACTTTTTCCAGAGTACACAGAGGTCAGACCAGGTGCTCCAGAGTTAATCACCAGTGATCAGGGGTGGATCAGCACGGTAATGAACAAAATTCACAAGAGTCCGATTTCAAGAATAAGAACAAGTCAGGTTGATATCCGCAACATCGACACCCTTAGAGCGAGAGGATATTCAAAGGGTAATCAGAAGAAGCAGGCTGGTAATTTCAAGCTCGTAAGAAGAACAACAGACCCACAGACAGTCTATATAAAGGATGCCTTACATAAGGATGACATTGTCGATATTACGGATTTTGACTATGTAAGTTACCTGTACAAGATTGACCGCATGATGCTCAACGAGGAGCTTGCAACGGCAATCATGCTTGGCGATGGTCGTGATGACGGCGATGAGGGAAAGATTTCGCCAGACCACATCAGACCAATCTGGACGGATGATGACCTTTATACAATCCATACGGATATCGACGTTGCTAAGGCTAAGAAAGAAATTCAGGGAAGTAATACCGGCGTTAATTTCGGCGAGAACTTCATCATTGCAGAGGCGATGGTCAACACAATTCTTTATGCAAGAGAGGACTACAAGGGAACAGGCACTCCGGACCTCTATATCGCTCCGCATAGACTTAATCAGATGCTCCTTGCAAGGGATAACAACGGAAGACGTATTTACAATTCCGTAGCTGAGCTTGCAACGGCGCTCAATGTCGGAAGTATCAATACTGCTGAACAGTTTGAGAACAAGATAAGAACAACGTCCGACAGCAAAAAGAAGAAGCTGGTTGCCATTGTAGCAAACCTTGCTGATTATTCGCTTGGTGCAACAAAGGGCGGCGAGATAACCCACTTCACCCAGTTTGATATTGACTTCAATCAGGAAAAGTCATTACTTGAGACAAGATGTTCCGGCGCGCTTACTCGTGTGTACTCAGCGATTGCTATCGAGGAGGACGTGACAGAGTCGGAAACCGCTCATTCTGCAATAGCAGGTTAACTGAGGGAGAAAACCAAAATGAATAAGTTTTATGGGTCAATAGGCTATGCCACAACAAGTGAACTTGGACCAGGTGTATGGGGTGAGGTAATTACAACCCGTGAATATTATGGCGACATTATCAAGAATATAAGTCAGTACAGAAATTCCGGAAGTTTGAATGACAACCTCAATATTGCGAACAAATTCAGTATCGTAGCAGACCCATATGCTTATGAAAACTTTCACTCAATGAAATTTATCGAATACATGGGTGTTAAGTGGAAAATTACGGAGGTCGAGGAACAGTTCCCGAGACTTATCCTTACGGTAGGGGGAATTTACAATGAATAGGCGCTACAAGCTACATAATGAACTATGCGACATTTTATCGTGTCCATATTCGGGTTCGGAGTGCAGGGCTTATTTTCAGCCCCCTTCTTCCGTAAAAATGCAGTATCCGGCAATAGTGTATTCATTAAACGATATTGACACTGAATACGCCGATAACAGGATATATACAACTTCAAAGGTTTATACGGTTACAATCATTGATAAAAACCCTGATAGTGAGTTAGTGGATAAGCTTTTGAAGTCATCAATCATATCAAAATTTGACAGAGATTTTACAAGTGATAATTTGAACCATTTCGTGTTCAAAATTATGTATTAAGATTGGAGGATAATATATGAAGCTTGCATGGGATGAAGATTCAAAACGTCTGTATGAGACAGGCGTAAGCAAAGCAGTTTTATACCCTATGGCTAAGGGCGGTACATATCCTAAGGGATATGCATGGAATGGTGTAAGCAGTGTTAAGGATACACCATCCGGGGCAGAGGCAAAGGCGGTATACGCCAACAATTCTAAGTATCTGTCACTTCTCTCTAATGAGGAACTTGGAGGTACGGTAGAGGCTTATACATACCCTGATGAATTTAAGGAATGTGATGGCTCAAAGGAAGTATGCCCGGGAGTATTTATGAACCAGCAGGATCGTAAGAAGTTTGGCTTATCATACCAGACCATTCTTGGTAATGATGACGAGATGAACGATCATGGCTATAAGATTCATCTTATATATGGATGTCTTGCGTCTCCATCTTCAAGAGAACATAACTCTGTTAATGAGAATATCGAAGCGATGAGCATGTCATGGGAGTTTGACACAACACCTGTCAAGACAAACATTGTTGTCGATGGAAAGGCAATCAAGCCTATATCCAGTATTGAGATTGATTCAACAAAGGTTGAGGCGTCAAAGCTTGCTAAGCTTGAGGAGATTCTTTACGGTAAGGATCCAACTACAACCGGCGGGTCAGATGGTGTAGAAGCCAGATTACCTTTACCGGATGAGGTATATAAGATACTCAGTGCAGAAGGATAACTGTTCTGAGGTAATATTTGCAGGAGGTTGTAATCAGTAAGGCTGGCGACCTCTTTTTTTTATTCGAAAGGAGATTGAACGCATGTTAGTAAAAACGATTAATTACACAGATTATAACGGTACAGAGCGTACCGAAAAGCATTATTTCAACTTAAATGAGTCTGAGATTTTTGAGATGGAAATGGGTACAGCTAATGGCTTGGTGGAGCAGCTCCAGGATATTATAGCGGCTAAGGACGGGAAGAAGATAATGGAGATATTCAAGAATATTATTCTTACAGCTTATGGCGAGAAGACTCCTGATGGTCGCAGGCTTATGAAGTCTGAGGAGATTTCAAAGGCGTTCTCTGAGACGGAGGCATATAACAAGTTATTCATCGAGCTTGTAACGGATGCTAATGCTGCCTCGGCATTCGTAAATGCCATTATACCGCAGCGTGCAGAGGAACAGAGATTCCATGCAGTTCCGGCTCCAGATGCTCAGCGGTAGCAAGTAAGCAGATTATGTAGTATGAAAACGATAACGATTTCTGAAACAGAACTATGGGATGAGATTAATGAGTGCTTTATAAATGTAAAAGAAACTGTCTTGCATTTGGAGCATTCACTGGTTTCAATTTCAAAATGGGAAGAGGAATGGTGTAAGGAATTTATTTCCGATAAGCCAAAAACGTGGGAAGAAACTATAGATTATGTACGTTGTATGACACTGGATTTGGACATAGATAAAAACGTATACAAGGCATTAACCAAAGCCAATATTTCCGAGATTCAGAATTATATAAATAAGCCAATGACAGCTACGAGGATTAAGAACAGTAAAAATCGGCGTCGTAGTGCCGAGGTTATTACATCTGAATTGATTTATTTTTGGATGATAAGTCTTGGGATACCGTTTGAATGTGAAAAATGGAATTTAAACCGGCTTATCACACTAATACAGGTATGCAGTATAAAGAATACGCCGTCTAAGCCTATGAAGAAAGCGGATATTATGCGACAAAACAGTATGTTAAACGACGCCAGAAGAAAAAAATTTAATACAAAGGGGTGATTACCATGGCAAGATTTGTACCTAGACTTGTTGCTCCGTCAAAGAGTGACAAGCATTATTACTCAACTGATAATATTTTCTATGCCTGTGGATATGGAATGCCCAACTGCACAGCTTATGCGTGGGGACGATTATACGAGCTCACAGGTAAGAGGCATACAGGATTAACCGGGAATGCAGAAGATTTTATGGCATCGGCTTTGAGGATAGGGCTCAAAACAGGAAAAGAGCCAAAGCTTGGTGCAATAATTTGTTGGAGAGCCGGAGAAGCAGGGAACAGCTCTGATGGTGCCGGTCATGTAGGAGTTGTAGAGCAGATTAAGGACAATGGTGACATAGTAGTATCTGCTTCGGCTTGGAAAGGTGAGGAATTTTACCTAACGACTCTTACAAAAAGTTCCGGATATGTATATTCGCCATTAAGACCTCTACAGGGCTTCATATATTGTGGGATAGAGTTCGATGGCAAAAATAACAATGAAGTAAAGCCGGGACTTGCCGTGTATCTTGAAGCAGTGCAGGTTTTTAACTCCGAGACCGCATTAAGTGCATATGGAACACGTTCAGGTAAGTTTTATCTGTGGGATGGAACGATAAGGAACGGACGAATAAGAGTTACGAATGCTGTTAACAAAGTCGGTATTCCTGGAAAAGTTAGCTTCTGGGTTAACTTAGCGGACATTGGACTGGTTGCCGATACGGCTGATAAGAAGACTTTCAAAGCAGGAACAAAGTATGTGTTGTCGAATGCTGTAGTTTACAACTCGGAAGGCGGAAGCAGTATTGGCAGACGCTCCGGGATATATTACACATGGGATGATACAATCAGGAACGGACGAATAAGGATGACGAATAGTCCGGCGCGTGTCGGAGTACCAGGCTGTGTAAGTTTCTGGGTTGATGTAAGTTCATTATCATAGAAGAAATGAGGGGTGTATCGGTGAAAATTTCATTTAAGCAGAAGGGTGACTTTTCGAAGCTTACCAGTTATTTGATAAATGCAAAAAAAACTGTACACCTTGAAAACATTGACAGATTTGGTAAAGCAGGTGTCGAAGCCTTGGCATCTGCAACCCCGGTCGATTCGGGAGTTACTGCCGCATCGTGGTATTACAAAATCATAAGGCAGCAGGGAAAAGTAATTATACGTTTTTTCAATTCCAACATTCAAAATGGAGTTCCAATAGCAATAATTTTACAATATGGACACGCAACTCGTAATGGGGGCTGGGTAGAAGGAAGAGATTATATCAATCCTGCTATTCAGCCTATTTTTGACCAGTTAACAAATGATGCATGGAGGGAGGTAACGCGAGTATGAGTAAACAGGTAATTGACGAAAAAGTTGTTGAAATGCAGTTTGACAACAGGCAGTTTGAGAAAAATGTGCAGACAACAATAGAATCTGTTGGAAGGTTGAAGTCAAGTCTGGATTTGACCGGAGCTTCTAAGGGATTAGAAGATATAAGTGCTGCCGCATCAAAGTGCGATATGTCCCCGTTGCATGATGCACTGGAAAATGTAAAGGTCAAATTTTCGGCACTTGAGATAATGGGAATAACTGCATTGCAAAACATTACCAATAGTGCGATTGATACCGGAAAGAAAATTGTGTCAGCATTTACAATTGACCCTGTAAAATCAGGATTTCAGGAATATGAAACACAGATAAATGCTGTGCAGACAATACTTGCTAATACATCATCAAAAGGGACAACCTTGGATCAGGTGAATAACGCATTAGACGAACTTAACCATTACGCAGATATGACCATTTACAATTTTACGGAAATGACCCGTAATATCGGTACCTTCACAGCAGCCGGTGTTGATCTTGATACGTCGGTAGCGGCAATCAAAGGTATTGCCAATCTTGCCGCTGTATCAGGTTCAACATCTCAACAGGCTAGTACGGCAATGTATCAGTTATCGCAGGCGTTGGCAGCCGGAACAGTAAAATTACAGGATTGGAACTCGGTTGTGAACGCCGGTATGGGTGGTCAGGTATTTCAGGACGCTCTTAAGGAAACTGCAAGAGTACATGGAATTGCCATTGATGAGATGATACAGGATGAAGGTTCATTCAGAGAGACTCTTAGTAAGGGCTGGCTTACATCGGATATCTTGACAGAAACATTATCTAAGTTCACGGGTGATTTAAACGAAGAACAGCTCAGAACAATGGGTTATACAGATGAGCAGATACAGTCAATAATCAAAATGGGAAAAACGGCAAATGATGCCGCAACCAAGGTTAAGACTTTCACCCAGCTGTTTGACACTTTAAAGGAGGCAGCACAGTCCGGATGGACACAGAGCTGGGAGACAATAGTCGGTGACTTCGAGGAAGCCAAGGAATTACTTACAGAAATAAGCGATATTTTCAGTGGTTTGATTAATGCTTCATCGGATTCAAGGAATAAAGTTCTTCAGGACTGGAAAGATCTTGGCGGACGAACTGATTTAATCGACGCTGCGAGAAATGCGTTCGAGGGTATTCTTAATATTGTCAAAGCCGTAAAAAATGCATTTAGTGATATATTTCCGCCAGTTACAGGAAAACAGCTTGCTGACATTACTGCGAGTATAAAAAATGCCACATTGCATTTTAAAAATTTTTGGAAAGTGGAAGAGAAAGGCGTCGATAAAATAATTCCGGTATTAGATAAGACATCAGCCAAATTCAAGCAAATATATGTCGTTGGTGAGGATGGTGTAAAGAAAGTTGTATCTAATGCTGATAAACTGAAAAACACCTTTAAAGGCGCATTTGCAATTCTTGATATAGGCGTGCAGATAATAAAAGCCGTATCTAAGGGAGTCGGTGAGCTACTTGGTGAAATTCTTCCGATGGGAAGCGGACTGCTGGATGTCACAAGTAATATGGGAGAATTCCTTGTCAGTGTTGATGAAACAATAAAACGCACAGATATTCTTGGCGAGACAGTTGAAAGAGTTGTCGCTGTTGTGAAACTTTTAATCAACTACTTTAAAGATTTTACAGGAAATGCTTTCGTAAGCTATATAGAAGGCGGAGAAGGATTAGCGGGTGTACTGGAAGTAATATTTGATAAAATATCAGATATAGTGAGGCTGGTTTTCGACATTGCATCTGTCGTCACCGGTAAAGACTTAACAGGTATATGTGAAAAGATAGTCAATGCCATTCAGGAAGTGCGGAATAAGGTTGTAGACTTCGCATACGACATTCAACAGAAATTCGATTTTCATCCTCTTGAAATACTCCATTCACTTTTAGAACGAATACAAATCCAGTTGTCACAGCTTGGTGACGGTGCAACTAAGACAAAAAGCATAGTTGTTTTAGCATTTGAGGCAATAGGTGATGCGTTGTCGAAGTGTCAATTTCTAAAAATTCTTGAGGGAATATGGACGATAACATCAAAAATCGTAAGTGGCGTTGCTGGCTTACTCGGGGGAGCAATTAAATCATTTGCCGAGGCTCTTCAAAATTCGGAATTTGACAATATTCTTGACCTGCTAAATTCAATGGCATTTGGTGGAATGGCGGCAGGGATAACCAAGTTTATGAACGGATTAACCGACGCAACGGGTAATGTATCCGGTATATTGGAAAGCGTTACAGGAATACTCGATGGTGTGAGAGGGTGTATTGAAGCGTATCAGACAAATATTAAAGCCGGAACACTTATGAAAATTGCATCGGCTATAGCAATATTAGCGACAAGCATTGTTGTTATATCTCTAATTGATAGTGAAAAGTTATCACAATCATTAGGTGCAATAAGTGTATTATTCGCCAACCTTATGGCTTCAATGGCTATATTCAATAAGATAAGCGGTTCGATGAGCAATACCACAAAGGCGTGCACCGGTATGATTGCGATGTCGGTTGCAGTATTGGTACTAGCTTCTGCTTTGAAAAAAATCTCATCTTTAAATTGGGATGAACTATTAAGAGGGCTGGCGGGGGTAGCCGGGTTATCAGCGGTTGTAGTGGCAGTCGCAAAACTTATGTCTGACAACAACGGACGGATTATCAAGGGCTCAACCGGACTCGTTATATTTGCTGCGGCGATAAAGGTGCTGGCTTCGGCATGTAGGGTCATGGCAACCATGTCATGGTCAGAGTTTGCAAAGGGATTGACGGGTGTTGGTGTATTATTTGCAGAAATTGCATTGTTCTTACAGACTGCTAAGTTTAGCGGAAAAGCAGTAACAACCGCTACAGGAATAGTTATTTTAGCGGCTGCTATGAAAATTTTGACATCAGTATGCCGGGATTTCGGTGGTATGCAGTGGGATGAAATCGGAAAAGGTCTTGCAGGAATCGGTGCGTTATTAGCTGAAATAGCAGTATTTACGAATGTAGCCGGAAATGCAAAGCATGCTGTGTCATCCGGGATAGCGTTAACTGCCATTGCAGGAGCTATGAAAATATTTGCGTCCGCTATGGAAGATTTCGGTGGTATGCAGTGGGATGAAATAGCCAAAGGGATTACAGCTATGGGAATCGCATTAGCCGAAGTAGCGTTGGCTATGAATCTTATGCCAAAGAATATGATTTCAACCGGAACGGGGTTGGTAATCGTAGGAGCTGCACTTGAAACGCTGGCAAATGTATTGTCAAAACTTGGTCAGATGCAATGGGACGAAATAGGTCGTGGACTTACTACGATAGGAGTGGCACTTGTTGAGTTATCTGTAGGGCTCAATCTTATGACGGGAACTCTTTCAGGCTCGGCTGCTTTATTTGTTGCAGCAACGGCATTAGCCGTATTGACTCCTGTTTTATCCATATTAGGAGCTATGAGCTGGACTTCTATTGTAAAAGGTTTGTCATCACTTGCCGGAATATTCGTTATATTGGGAGTTTCAGGCGCTGTGTTATCGTCGCTTGTCCCTGCAATTCTCGGGTTAGCTGGCGCATTAGCATTGATGGGCGTTAGTGCACTTGGAATAGGAGCAGGGTTAGTGTTAGCCGGGGCGGGATTATCCGCCATAGCGGTCGGAGTTACAGCACTTGCTGCCGCATTGGCTGGTGGAGCGACAGCAATCATGGCGTCATTAGCAGTTATCGTGTCGGGAATTGTTGCGTTATGCCAGGTCATTGCAGATGGGGCTCCTGCCATTGGCAGAGCAATTATTTCAGTGTTATTATCGGTTATCGATGTGGCTGTAGAGTGTATTCCGCAACTTGCTTCTGGAATTTTACAAGTATTAGTTGGGGTACTTGAAGCTTTGGTTGTTTATACGCCTCAAATAGTTTCAAATATTATGCAGTTTTTGATTGGATTGCTTGGAGCCGTGGCAGAGAACCTTCCATCGCTGATTAAGGTAGCCGTTGAAGTTCTAATGTCTTTCTTTGCCGGAATTGTCGAAGCATTAAGAGGTATAGATGTCGGTGTATTATTGGAAGGAATTGCCGGCATAGGTATATTGTCGGCTATCATGGCAGCGGTAAGTGCAGTAGCATCGTTAGTACCGGGAGCTATGGTCGGTATTTTAGGAATTGGTGCGGTTATGGCTGAACTTGCATTGGTAATAGGTGCAATAGGAATATTGGCTCAATTACCTGGGCTGTCATGGTTGATTGGTGAAGGTGGTAAGTTATTAGAGGGAATCGGAACGGCTATAGGTGGATTCATAGGCGGAATAATCGGTGGATTTATGGGCGGAATATCAAGCCAGTTCCCACAAATTGGAGCAGATTTGTCCGCATTCATGACAAACGTAACGCCATTCATTAATGGTGCAAGTGCAATAAAACCGGAAATGCTCACCGGAGTAAATGCTTTGGCTGAAACCATAATTACTCTTACGAAAGCAGATATTTTACAGGGATTAACTTCTTGGATAACAGGAGGTTCGTCATTATCCTCGTTCGGGGAAGATTTGGTTCCGTTTGGAAATTCCATGAAGAAATTTGCAGAAGCAATCGAAGATATAGATATGGCAGATGTAGAAACAGCAGCATTGACCGGTAAGATATTAACTGAAATGGCAGATACAATACCGAAAACAGGTGGCTTAGTCTCATTCTTCACCGGCGAAAACGATATGGAAGATTTTGGAGAAAAATTGATACCATTCGGAAAGGCGATGAAAGAATTCTCGGATGCAGTGGATGGGTTAAATGCTGATGATGTAACTGCCGCAGCTATGGCTGGAAAAGCTATGGCGGAAATGGCTTCCACATTATCTAATTCGGGTGGGGTAGTCTCATTCTTTACCGGCGAAAACGATATGAATGACTTCGCTGACCAGTTGATACCATTCGGAAAAGCAATGAAGGAATACTCAGAAGCCGTGGAGGGAATAAACGCTGACGCGGTTACAAATTCAGCAATTGCTGGAAAAGCCATTGTTGAATTGGCTAACACCCTTCCAAACAGCGGAGGTGTTGTGGGTTGGTTCCTTGGTGAAAACGATATTGGAGATTTTGCTACACAGCTGTCTCCATTCGGAAAAGCAATGAAGGAATACTCAGAAGCCGTGGAGGGAATAAATGCCGATGCAGTTACAAATTCGGCGATTGCGGGAAAAGCTATCGTAGAGCTTGCCGATACTTTACCAAACAGCGGAGGTGTTGTGGGTTGGTTTACTGGAAACAATGACATAGGTGAATTTGGTGAGCAGTTGATAATATTCGGTTCCAACTTTAAATCATACTCCAATTATATGGTTGACGTAAAATCGGAGGTAGTTACTGCGACAGCAAATGCAGCGGCATCTATTGTAGAACTTCAAAAGAGCCTTCCTAAGGAGGGCGGATGGTTTTCGGATGAAAAGACATTGTCAAGCTTCGGTAATGATATAGCATCGTTTGGCTCATACTTTAAAAATTTCTATGAGTACATAAGCGGTGTAAATGCTGAACAGCTATTACAAGTAATTGTCCAGATAGGAGAGCTTGTTAACATAGCAAAGGGTGTAAGCACACTGGATACAAAGGGAATGAACGGCTTTAGCTCTGCATTGACAACATTGGGGCAATCAGGAATCAATGATTTCATAAAGGAATTTATGGACTCCGACACAAGGGTAATAAGTACTGTGGATACATTTGTGGTAACTTTCACGAATGAAATAAATAACCTGAGCAGCAATGTGTCATCAACATTTGTTGCCATGGTCGATCAATCGCTTGAGGCAGTCAGCAATAAGCAGTCGGATTTCAATGTAAGTGGTTCAAACTTGGTGTCAAAAATGATATCTGGAATTAAGTCGAAGGAAATTAACATAGCTGTGACAGTTTCCAATATTGTTACATCGTGTCTTAATTCCATCAACGAAAAGCAGACATTATTTTATAATGGTGGCTCAACATTGATGTCAAAGATGAGTAGCGGAATTGCATCAAGACTTAGGGAGGCTATAGATAATACTGAAAAAGTCTTAAACGGCTGTAAAGAAAAAATAGAGGCATATTATACAACATTTTATAATATCGGAAGCTATTTGGTCGATGGCTTTGCATCGGGCATTGACAAAAATACATATAAGGCATCTGCAAAAGCTAAAGCAATGGCTGAAGCAGCAGCTACGGCAGCGAAGAAAGCATTGGACGAGCATTCACCATCAAAAGTTGGATACCAGATTGGAGATTATTTTGGTGTCGCTTTTGTAAATGCAATCGGAGGTTATGTTGAAAAGGCTAAAGACATAGGAAAGGAGCTTGGCAATTCGGCAAAGGGAGGGTTACAGAATTCAATTTTACAGTTGAAAGATATAGCCACCGGGGATTTACAGCTACAGCCAACAATAAGACCTGTGTTCGACTTGGCTGAAATTCAAAATGGAATTGATAAGACGGATTCGTTACTCAACGGTTTGAATGGAAATCGTATATCAACGTCATTTGAATTGGCTAATCAAGCTCAGAATCATATGGAATATGCCGGTACACAAGCTGATAATAATCAGATGAAGGTTGCAGTCGAGCAGCTAAATAATGCAGTTGATAATCTTGGCAAAAATTCCGGTAATACCATAGAGAATACGTTCAATATTCGCGGTAGCAATCCGGAAGAAATCGCAGAAGAAGTATCTAATATTCTTCAAAGACAGATAGAAAGGAGAGATGCGACATGGGCATAATTATATTCAATGGTGTATCATCGGCGGATTTCAATATTCTTATTGAGCATCCTCCTGGATATGAGATGCCGAAAAAAGATTATGAAGTGACACATATACCGGGGAGAAATGGTGATGTGTATATTGATAAGGGGTCATATCAGAACACCACAAGGTCATATGATATCGCTGTGGGAGACAGTGACAGGTCATTCATATCAATGGCGAATATGGTATCTGAGTGGCTCCATTCGACATCGGGTTACAGCCGGTTGGAAGACTCTTATGAACCGGAATATTACCGCATGGCGGTGTATAAGGAAGAAAACAATATCCAGAATATTTTAGACCATGCTGGAAGAGCCACAATCCAGTTCGATTGCAAGCCGCAAAGATTTTTGAAACTTGGTGATATAGAGATTTATGTGACATCTGAAATCGTGTTGAGAAACCCTACAGGATTTTCGGCAAAACCGATAATTAGAATTAACGGGAGTGGTTCAGGATGGCTCAACGTGGGAAGTCAATCGGTTAACATTACCGACATAAATGAATATGTAACCATGGATTGTGAATTACAGGATGCATACAAGGGCGTTCAGAACTGTAATTCCAAAATTGAATTGGTTGATGGCATATTTCCAAAACTGGATGCCGGAGAAACAACAATTAATTTTAATGGCGGAATAACATCAGTGGAGGTGATACCAAGATGGTGGACGCTTTGATTACGTTACATGAATCGAATGACAATATTAAAAATACATACAATCTTGGAATTGGCAGTCTATTCGAGGCGCTTAGTTGTGAAGTCACCGAAGAACGTAACGGCGAATTCGAGCTTGTTATGGAATATCCGATAACGGGAAAATGGTTCAAGGAGTTAAGGCTTAGGCGTATAATAATGGCGGAACCTAATCCGTATTCCGACCGGCAGGCATTCCGCATATATGCAATAACAAAACCAATCAATGGAATTGTGACATTGAATGCAGAGCATATAAGTTATGACCTGTCGGGGTATCCGGTACAGCCGTTTAAAGCTGATGGAATTCAAAATTCATTATCATCGTTAGTTTCGAATTGTGCTGTACCATGCCCTTTCAGATTTTCGACCAGCAGATTAACATCTGCACAAATGACCGTGTCGAAGCCAGCCAGTATACGTTCGCTTTTGGGAGGAATGTCCGGCTCTCTGTTGGATATTTATGGTGGAGAATACGAGTTTGATAACTATGATGTAAAATTAGAAAATGAACGAGGAGCGGATAGAGGAGTAAGCATACGATATGGGAAAAATCTTACAGATTTGAAGCAGGAGGAGAATTGCAGTTCGGTGTATACAGGAGTTTATCCGTTCTGGTATTCCGAACAAGACGGATTATTTCAGCTTTCAGAGAAAATCGTGTCTGCTCCGGGAACGTATGATTTTACTAGAATTTATCCGTTAGACTTATCACAGGAATGGGTTGAAAAGCCTACGGAGGAACAAATAAGAAGTAAAACAGAATCATATATAAAAGCAAACAACATAGGTGTACCTAAGGTGTCTCTGACGGTATCATTTATCCAGTTAGCACAGTGTGAGGAATATCACAACTATGCGTTATTGGAAAGGGTGCATCTATGCGATACGGTAAGTATTGAATTTGCGGAGTTAGGAGTTAGTGCCAAAGCTAAATGTATAAAAACCGTATATGATGCAATTACAAGAAAGTATAAGTCAATCGAACTCGGGGAAGCCCGGAGTAATCTTTCATCAACAATTTCAAGCCAAAATCAGGCAATTCAGGAGAATATATCAAAAACCTTTATGCAGCAGGCTATAGAAAATGCCACGAAGCTTATCAGTGGAGGTCTTGGCGGATATGTCATCATTCATAGCAGTACCGGTGGAAATCACCCGGATGAAATTCTTATTATGGATACGGACAATATCAATACAGCGTCGAAGGTATGGCGTTGGAATAAGGGAGGTCTTGGGTATTCGTCTACAGGATATAATGGTCCATATGCACTTGCCATGACACAGGACGGACAGATAGTTGCCGATTTTATCACAACAGGAACTATGAGTGCCAGCTTAATAAATGGCGGAGTATTAAATATCGGTGGGCTGGATGATGCAGATGGCATAATATATGTAAAAGATGGCGATGGAAAAATCCTTGTAACATTGGATAAAAATGGCATATCTTTGACAAATGGGTGCACTATCTCATGGAATAATGTTTCAGACCAGCCTGATATACCATCAGATGACCATATAACAAAGATAACGAAGAACACGGTATCGTCTGAATACATAAAAGGCTTACATCTTGAAGTGGGTGATGAGATTTCAATGGGAGCGAATGCAACTATCTCATGGAATAATGTTTCAGACCAGCCTGATATACCATCAGATGACCATATAACAAAGATAACGAAGAACACGGTATCGTCTGAATACATAAAAGGCTTACATCTTGAAGTGGGTGATGAGATTTCAATGGGAGCGAATGCAACTATCTCATGGAATAATGTTTCAGACCAGCCTGATATACCATCAGATAGCCACATAACGAAGATAACGAAGGACACGGTAACAGCCGAATATATATCAGCGCTAAAAGCATCCGCTGGAGCACTTGCAATAGCAGACGATTCTGGTGGTTGGAATATCATAGCAAACTCAGCAGGTTGGTGGGTTGTTGGTAAAAATCCCGCAACTGGAGAAAAGAACGATGTAGCAACACCAGCTTATTTCATGGATGTGAACGGTAGGATTTATATGTATATTGGTGGGATTCTTCGATATAAAAATGAAGGTGAATTTCTTACAGGTGCATGGGCTAGTTCTTCAGGAGAATATAGGTCGCATAGAACCAGATGGTACAATATTGCAGTCGCTTGTGATGACACATCCGATATACGTTGTAAAAATACTTTACGTGGGCTGGATGATGAAAAATACATGGAAGAGCTGTTTGACAGTTTAAAACCAACGGCTTTTTATTACAATGCGGATAGTGGATATGTCGGAACCCAAAGACACCTCGGATTTATTGCACAAGACATTGAGAAATCCATTAATGATATAGGAATTAAAGAAGATATGGCATTATTTGATCATATGGATAAGGATAAACTTGGCGTGGATAAGCAGGAAATCATCGCATTATGTGTCTGGCAGATTCAGAAACTAAAAAAACGTGTCGACGAACTTGAAAAATTTATAAGAAATGGAGGCAGTAATTGATGAATGTATATACACCGGATGGCTCAAAAATAGTGCATTATACATACGCCGATATGTCGAACCGACAAATAACACGCCCGGTTCATCTTGTCCAATATGATGATGCGTTACCTGTTATAGCCGTAAAGTTGTATAATGATGGGCAGAAGTACACGATACCCGATGATGCTACAGTCAATATCAGATGTGGCAAAGCGGACGGTAAAATGATTTATAATCCAGCTTTGGGTTGCGATTCTTCAAGGCATATCGTGTATTTTGAGGTAACAAAACAGATGACTGCTATTGCTGGTGATATGGTTCCGGTTGTTGAGATTGAATCCGGTAATGGCAGTGCATGTAGCGGAGCTATTGCGTTGAGCATCGATTATAACCCTGTTCAAAATTATAACATACGTTCCACTAACGAATATCTTACAGCTAAGCAATATGCCGAACAAGCCATAGATGCCGCGGCAAAAGCTTCCAGCTCAGCTAGTCAAGCATCCGGATATGCTAATACGGCTAGTGCAAAAGCAAGTTCGGCGTCATCATCAGCTTCAAGTGCTGCCGGCTCTGCAAATGCCGCTGGTGCAAGTGCATCGGATGCGAAAAGATATGCTGAGTCAGCTTCTTTGTCAAAAGATGCGGCGGCAACATCCAAGCAGAAGGCAGAGGCTTCTGAAGTAAATGCCAAGAAATATGAGACATCAGCTTCAAATTATGCGTCGTTAGCCCAGGCGGCATACGAAGAAATTCTTGGTGCCGATATTGGCAAGTTTGGATTACAGCTTGCTAACGAACATTCAGTGCTACAGCCGATTTATGATTCATCGGGACAGAATATATGCGATTCCAATGGAAACGAGATTCAGGGACGAGTGGTATTCGCCGATGAAAGCGAGGTTATGCGATTACAGCAGCAGATTAACAATCTGGAAACATTTATAAGAAATGTTCTCGGTAAAATGGTATATATAACCGAGCATTCATTATTAGACAGTGATTATAAAGGGCTTTAGAAAATCTAAGGCTTTTTTTTTATTTTAAGGGAGGTTTAAAAATGCCTAAAATTACAGATTATTCCGCCGCGTCAAGGTTTGACAACGGAGATGTGATTATAAAAGATGGTTCAGGTGGAACAAAGAAAATATCAGCGGCAAATGCCGCAGTGGAGTTTGCCGGTCTTGTATCCGCAATAAATCATCGTAATGTGTATAGAGGAAAAAATCTTGGTTCTTCCGTAACGGCTGCACAGAAAGCAGCCATTCAAAATGGAACATTCGATGATTTGTTTATTGGCGATTATTGGGTAATAGGCGGTAAAAATTGGCGTATTGCTGATATGGACTATTTTCTCAGATGTGGTGATACGGATTTCAACAAGCATCATCTGGTTATCGTTCCGGATTCCAGCCTTTATTATGCAAAGATGAACGAATCTAATACAACAGATGGCGGCTATGTTGGTTCAGAGATGTATAAGTCAGGACTTGATTCCGCAAAAGCCACTATTAATTCGGCGTTTGGAGATATGGTACTTACACACAGAACTTATTTGGTTAATGCAGTTTCCAATGGTAAGCCATCCGGAGGAGCGTGGTTTGATGAAAACGTGGCACTTATGAATGAAGTAATGGTGTATGGAACACATTACTTCGAGCCTGCAAATGATGGTACAACAATACCAACAAAGTACAGTGTAGGCAACTCACAGTTTGCTCTTATGCGGCTCAATCCAAGAATGATTAAGACCAGAGAAACATACTGGTTACAGAATGTTGTGTCTTCGGCTTGTTTCGCTGCTGTGGGCGGCTATGGCAATGCGAGCTTCAGCCTCGCCTCGAACTCTCGTGGGGTTCGTCCGTATGCTATCATTGGTTAAATAAATCTCCGCCCCTTGTGGGCGGGGGATATGGAGGTGTTAATTTTATGGAAAGTACGATTTATACAATGGTGTTGTCTGATGGCACCACCATCGAAAACCTTAAAAAAAATGGTGATAATTTCATATCTGAGATAAAACTTACAGCGGATATGTTTGAGGGAAAATTATCGCGGGTGGCGGTAAAGTCTTCCGAAGATGAAGTAATAATGGAGAATATGGATCTTGTTCAGATTGTTGAGATGAGCGATGGAAAGTATTGGTTTGTATTGCGTCCATTCTCGGCTATTGAATTAGCCATGGCTAAAATGTCTTCTAATATTGATTTCCTTGCCATGATGCAGGACGTTGAGCTTTAAATCTAAAAAGAGAGGAATAACAATATGGAACATAGTAAAAATTTCAAAAAGGTTAAATCCTATTATGACGATAATCTCTGGGATGAGCGTAAAGTGCGCTTAGCCGTAGGTCGCTGGATTACGAAGGACGAATATACTGAGATTACAGGAAAAGACTACGAGTAATGAGTGTATTAGTTAGTGACCGAACTGAATCGAAATTCGAAGCGATTACGTTTTCTATAGAATTGCATGACATGCTGATAGAATTTATGCAAAGTGGATTTGGAGTAAAGGATTTAGACCATTATGTCCGAGTTCGTTATGCATATGGAAAAGACAGAACTGAGGACTTTTCAAAATATCGGTATATGATGCAAAATTATAAAAACAGGGTAGATCAACTAGCTGCATTGATTACGAGTAATGTCCGGGCGGCAAACACTATTTACCCAACGAATCTTCACGAGTGTGAAATAAGAAGAGATTATCAGAATACTGCTATAATTAATTGCGAGCAGCTTCTTAAAGAGTTACAAAGGATTGTAGAGATATTTGAGGTTGACATAAATCTCTACAGTCGATATATCAAAGCTATCGACCGAGAAATCGGATTGATAAAGAAGTGGCGTCAGCGCGATAAGAAAATAGAATCATATTTCAAACATAAGGATGATGTCTAATTATGCGTTGTGTCTTCGGCTAATTTCGCTAATGTGAACAACAATGGCAATACGAACTACAACAACGCCTCGAACTCTAATGGAGTTCGTCCGGATTCTTCACTTAACCAATGAAGAAGGAGATATCATGCCGCTCCTTAAAATAGGAGAAATAGTAATGCCTAAAACAATTTACTAAGGTAAGTATTGTTACAACGGTGAATAGTATATGAATTATGAGAAAATCGTATGCGATGCCAATAACTTGTATCGGGCTTATAAGACCTCGGTGAAAAGCAGCAAGTGGAAAGAAACTACACAGAAGTTCACGATGAATTTTCTGCGTTATATTTTTGAGATTCAAGATGACATTGTCAATAGAACTCTTAGAAATGGTCCTACACAGGAATTCACTTTGCATGAAAGAGGTCGAATAAGACCGATAACAAGTATACAAATACGTGATAGAATTATTCGTCATGTTTTATGCGATGATATTCTTTTGCCTGAGGTTAGAAAACATATAATATACGATAATTGTGCGTCGATAAAAGGCAGAGGAATTTCACAGCAAAGAAATCGATTTGAGATACATTTGCATAAGTATTACAAATTATATGGTAATGGCGGCTGGATTCTGTTTGGAGATTTTTCAAAATTTTATGACAACATAGTTCACGAGATAGCAAAGAAAGAACTTCTCAAATTATTCGATGATGACGAGTTCATTGAATGGATTTTGACGTTGATATTTGATAGGTTCAAAGTTGATGTATCTTACATGTCTGATGAGGAGTATGAGAATTGTTATTCAGACTTATTCAATAAGCTTGAATATCGGAACATACCTTCAGAAAAATTAATAGGTGAAAAGTGGATGGCTAAATCTGTAAACATCGGAGACCAGCTATCCCAAGTAATCGGTATTTATTATCCGCATAGGATTGATACTTATATAAAGTATGTCCGGCAACAGAAATTTTACGGACGTTATATGGACGATTGGTACATTATGAACCCGGATAAAGAAGAACTTGATGATTTGTTATTACGTGTCACGGAAATTGCCAAGGAGTACGGAATTCACATAAATGAAAAGAAGACTCGTATCGTCAGGATTTCAAGCACATACAGGTTTCTTCAAATAAAATATGCATTAACCAGTGATGGAAAAATAATTAAGAGAATTGACCCTAAAAAGGTTACTGCTATGCGGAGAAAATTAAAGAGGCTTTCGGCAAAAGTTACTAAATGTGAAATCGAATATGATAATGTTGAAAATATGTTCCGTAGTTGGATGGGAGCCCATTACAAACTTTTATTAAAGAAACAAAGAAAAAATCTAATACAGTTATATGAAAAATTATATAATAAGAAGATTTCAATAATTAACAGAAAGCTTGTTATTGCAGACAATATGCTTATATAAACTGTATAAAAGGAGGAGTTATGGAACCATGGGTTCAAATTGTAATCACAATTTTTAGTTCGGTACTTGCGTCATCAGGATTGTGGGCGTATTTATCGAAACGAATGGAAAGCAAAGATGTGAAGACAGAGATGCTTATCGGTTTGGCACATGACAGAATTATGTATCTTGGGATGTCATATATTGAGCGAGGGTATATTACACAGGATGAGTATGAGAATTTAAAGGTATATCTTTTTGAGCCATATGAAAAATTGGGAGGTAACGGCTCTGCTAAGAAAATTATGCAGGAAGTCGACAAACTTCCAATACATAAATTTATTCAAAATAAGGAGGACGAACGAGATGAAACTTAATAACAAGACTTATGATGTCTTAAAATGGATTGCAATGTACCTGCTTCCGGCTGCTGGAACTTTATATTTCACACTTGCCGGAATCTGGGGACTTCCGTATGGAGAGCAGGTTGTAGGTACGATTACAGCCGTTGATACTTTCCTTGGCATTATACTTGGAATCAGCACGGCACAGTATAATAAGTCTAACAAGACGAAGTAATATTTAGTATGTTAAGGGGGTGTGAATAACATACCCTCTTAATTTTTCCGTATGTAGGTGACTGCTAAGTTGTATATGATTACCTCAGGACAGGAGGTGATGATGTGAACAATAAACTTTTATTATCAGTAAAAGAAGCTTCAGTTTTATTCGGAATAGGTCAGCATAGATTAAGAGACATAATTCATGAAGATTATGATTGTAAGTATCATCTTATGATTGGTCGTGTTATTAAAATAAAGCGACAATCATTCGAAGAGTTTATAGGCAAATCAGAACAAATATAATAAAATATCGACAAGGTGTCCCGGATGTGATATTATTATGGAGTATTCATTCGAGGCACCTTTTTAATGGAGGGCTGAGAATATGGCGAATAAAACTACATCAGAAAAGAATAAACCTACAAGAAAAACTCTGAGGAATAATGAATACTACAATCCAAAAACAAAGAGATATGAGTATCATTACAAAGACGCTCTTGGAAAGGAAAGAGCGATAAGCTCTTATAGACTTGAGCCTACAGACCAGATACCTAAGGGTAAGCGCTCAGGTAAGAGTTTGCGAGAGAAAGAGGCTGAGCTGAATGTACAGTTAGAAAACAATATCGACATAGACGGAACAAAACTTACATTGTTAGAAGTGGTAAACAAATATCTTGAGCATCTATATAATAGGAAGAAACTGGCGCATAATACAAAGGTCGGTTATAATACGACAGTAAAGACACTGACACAATACAAGCTTGGGCATATGGAAATCGGTAAAATAAAACCAGAGCATTGTGAAGAATGGCTTACAGACATGAAAAAGAAGCATAAAGGTTCAAGTATCCAAACGCAGATAAGCCTTATTAAAAGGACATTTGAATATGCAATCGACTATGATTACATCGTAAAGAACCCATTCAGACACATTACAACGGATAGGAGCGATAGTAATAAAATGGAGGCGCTATCGGTTTTGGATATGAAAAGGTTTCTTGATTTCTGTTCAAAAGATGCACACTGTGCACATTGCTGTGATATGCTTTATGTGCTATTTTGGACCGGGCTGAGAGCATCTGAATTATGTGGGCTCACACTTGACAATATTGATATGAATAGTCGTCTTATAAGAGTAGAGAAGCAGTTGCAGTGTATAAATCACACACACGTTGTTCTGCCCACAAAGACTGTGAACGGAGTTCGGTATATTCCTATGACAGATGGGGTATATGAATGCTTCAAAAGAATATTAGAGAATCGTTATATTATGGGAGATATCGAACCGGTATGTTATGATGAAAAGGGAAAAGCGTATGAAGGTTTTGTGTTTCTGGCGACGAGAAGCAGAAAGAGCATTGTCAGGTCTCATGTTGAGGAATATTTACAGAATTGCATAAAAAGATTTAATAATGCAAACCCGGATAATCCTATTCGTAAATTTGAACCTCATATTTGCCGTCATACATTTGCAACGAATATGCAGGGGCTCCCACCAAAAACTTTACAGTATATTCTAGGACATGAGAACATCACGACTACTATGAACAATTATGTCAGCGTAAGACCTAGTGACCAGCAATTGCTGGAGATAAACGCAATGGCGGCATCAATAGACATTATTTAGTATAAAAAATTGCGTACTAATTATTTACTAATTATATTCAGTAATGAGATGTAATCTGACAGAATAAAGAGTAATGAAACGGAACGGCTCCATAAGCTGAAAGAGGCTTATTTACTTGAAAAATGAAGCAATGACAGGGGATGAGAAAATATGATAGCTATTATCGATTATGATGCAGGAAATCTAAGAAGTGTGGAAAAGGCACTTGAAGCTATAGGGCAGGAAGCAGTTGTGACAAGGGACAGGAACGAGATTCTGTCATCTGATAAAGTGATTTTACCGGGGGTAGGTTCGTTTGGCGATGCAATGGGACGGCTTAATGAGTATGGTCTTGTGAACACCATACATGAGGTTGTTGACTCAGGAAAGCCATTTCTGGGTATATGTCTTGGACTTCAGCTTCTATTCAGACGCAGCGATGAATCGGATGGAGTTGAGGGACTTTCGATTCTTCCGGGTGAGATTTTGAGGATTCCGGATGCACCTGGGATTAAGATACCTCATATTGGCTGGAATTCCCTTAAGGTATCGGAGGGCGCAAGACTTTTTGAAGGTCTTGGTGAGAATCCTTATGTGTATTTTGTACACTCATATTATCTCAAGGCTGATGATGAGAGCATAGTCGCTGCGACTACTGAATATGGCGGAACAATAATACACGCCTCTGTTCAGAGGGATAATGTATATGCATGTCAGTTCCACCCTGAAAAGAGCGGAAGTGTGGGTATGCAGATTCTCAAGAATTTTGCCGCATTATAATACTGCATTCTAATCAATAATAGAGAGGACAGCTTATGTTTACCAAGAGAATAATACCGTGTCTGGACGTTAATAATGGAAGAGTTGTGAAGGGAACCAATTTTGTGAACCTGCGTGATGCCGGTGATCCGGTTGAGGTAGCTGCCCTTTATGACAAGGCGGGAGCAGATGAGCTTGTATTTCTGGATATCACAGCCTCATCCGACAGAAGAGAGACTACAGTTGAACTTGTGAGAAGGGTTGCCGAGAAGGTATTTATTCCGTTTACGGTTGGTGGCGGAATAAGGACTGTCGATGATTTTAAGAATCTTCTGAGGGAGGGTGCGGACAAGATTTCAATTAATTCATCCGCAATCGATAATCCACGCCTTATAAGCGATGCGGCGGATAAGTTCGGCAGCCAGTGTGTAGTTGTCGCAATAGATGCTAAGAGAAGAGCGGACGGAAGCGGTTGGAATATTTACAAGATGGGCGGAAGAGTGGACACAGGAATCGATGCACTTGAGTGGGCTGTGAAGGCTAATAAACTGGGTGCCGGAGAGATACTTCTTACCAGCATGGACTGTGATGGAGTCAAGCAGGGGTATGATATTGAGCTTACGCGGACAATAGCTGAGAATGTTTCAATACCTGTTATCGCTTCGGGCGGAGCCGGAAGTAAGGAGCATTTTTATGATGCACTCACGGAGGGCAAGGCGGATGCGGCGCTTGCTGCTTCACTTTTTCATTACAAGGAGCTTGAGATATCCGACCTTAAAGATTATCTTGCACAGCGCGGTGTGTCTGTGAGAATGTGATGGATATATAATTAAAAATATACTTAGTAACTGGAGATTGATATGTCACAGATTAGCAATGACTGGCTTGAAGCGCTTAAACCTGAGTTCGCCAAGCCATATTATAGGGATTTATATAAGTTTGTGGACAGTGAATACAGGAAGGGTGTGGTATATCCGCCGTCGGAGGATATATTTAACGCATTTAATTTCACACCATTAAAGAATGTTAAGGTGTTAATACTTGGTCAGGACCCATACCACAATGAATTGCAGGCGCACGGACTTAGCTTTTCGGTTCTCCCTGAACAGAAGGACATTCCACCATCGCTCCAGAATATATATCAGGAGCTTCACGATGACCTTGGCTGTTATGTTCCGGACAATGGTTATCTTAAAAAATGGGCGGATCAGGGTGTGCTTCTTTTAAACACTGTACTCACGGTTCGCGCTCATCAGGCTAACTCTCATCAGGGACATGGCTGGGAGCAGTTTACGGACGCCGTCATTGAGGCTGTCAATGCGCAGGACAGACCTATTGTGTACATGCTCTGGGGCAGACCGGCACAGAGTAAGATTCCAATGTTAACGAATCCGAAGCACCTGATACTCAAGGCGCCGCACCCAAGCCCGCTGTCGGCTTATAGAGGTTTCTTTGGGTGCAGGCATTTCAGCCAGGCAAATGAGTTCCTGAAGGCACATGGAGTGGAGCCTATTGATTGGCAGATTGAGAATATAAGATAATAAACCCATCAATAGATATAGTGCGTGGCTGTTTACAGACTAAGTACTATATCTATTAGATGGGTAAACAGACATGAGCGCAAGCAGAGCAGTGCCATCAGACAAAAATAGTATGGAATGTGCTTGCACAAATGACATATTATTTTTGTCTGATGATAGTGCAAAGCACGGACATCGAGAAAATCTTTGATTTTCGAGATGCACTGCGGCTTATGATATAATAAGTTACGAAAAAGAGGTACACCATTGAAAGATGGTGTATTTTTTTGTGAAAAATATACAATATGCAGTGATATACAAATTGCACAAATGGGTGGCTTTATAAATGAAGTGGGAGACAGTATAAAATACCGCGCTGACTTTGTCAAAAAAATTTGTATACTAAAATTCAAAAAAATGTTATAAACAGCTTTTTGTCTAATAGAATTAGGCATTCTGCGAATAGACTTTACTGCTAAGTATAATTATTATAATGCTATAAAAATATTGGTTACAAAAAGGGCTATATAATATAGCCCACCCTGCTGACAAACAACAAAATTACGAATTATGAGAATCTTCTTTATCTTTAAATTCCTTGTTAAATTGTTCAATACCTTTATGGATTAATGCAAGTGTTGCTGCTGAACGGCTTGGAAATCGATTGTTGAAACGAAAATCATCAATCTGATTAAGTAATTCGTCATCAACGATTATTGTATATCGTGGTCTGTTTGTAGGCATAATTCAAACCTCCTTTTAGTACATATTATGCCTCGGTTCATATTATATGTCAAGCTAGAAGAAGTTATAATAATTGACAAGTAAATATTGAAGTGATATACTGAAAAAACGGAGCAGAACTTATGCAAGTGCAGAACTTAAGGCAACCTGATAAAATTGGAGGTGAAAATAATAATGAGTATAGAAACTCATAGAATTACTATTGTTATTCCGAAAGAGTTGGAGGAAGAGTTAAAGAAGATTAAGAAAGAGAAGTTCTACGATTGCAACAGATCTGTGATGTTAAGAGAGTTAATAAATAAGGGATTGGACAATGTGATTTACAACAATGAACATAATAGTTAGATGTTTATGCTAATCGGAATCTTATGAACAGAAAGAGGAGAAAGTTGTATGAATGAACAGTATGAATACACTATTGATTCCACATTATTAAAATACCAGTTGATAGTGCTGGACAAGATTGGCGTGCCGCAGGGATTTAATTATGATGCCATAAAGGATATTACGGTAAAGATTGATGATATTGAAAAGCAGGAATACAGAAATTGTCACATTGATAATACACAAAAGCACAGATTAAGAGTTCCGGCTGGTGTGATAGCATGGATAAAGAGGAATTACCCATTTACGGTGGCATATATAGCTTCGGGCAATGAAGTTGCATGGCAAAAGGATGTATTAAAGGATATACAGAAAGCAAAAAAAGAGAACAGAAGAATAGACAATCCGAGAGAAAATATAGTATTGTCTTGGGAAAAAACTGATGATGAGCATTACTCGCTGATAATAAAAAAAGGTAGTTACATAACGATAGAGGCTGCAAGAGAGACTCTGTCTGAAAAGGCTTTGACTTCCGTATATCCTTTTATCTATTCAAGTATAAGCAATATTAATATTCCGGAATATGCAACTGAGAATAAAGCGCAGGAAGGACTGGGTTCTGTTTTTGGAAATACAACAGGATGGCTGTCTGCTGAAGAATATTCGAAAACATTTTTCCGTATGGTGGAGTGTATATCCTCAGACGAGCCGGTGCAGAAGAGTATGAGTATTATGTTGGAAAAGCAATCAACATTAACAATCGCGTTATTGCCTTTAAAAATGATACAGGGTATAAAATAGCCCATCCGAATGAGATAAAAGATACCGATAAACAGTATGATGATATTCTCTGCGTGGAGATACTTGTGGACAGCATAAGGGAGAAAATCGGAGGTAAAGAGAAGCTGAATGAAGAGCAGATTAATGCTGTTCTTTACTATGTTGAGGATATAGTAATACATTTTGTTACTATGATGTTACATAGTGAGGGAAAAAAATTGAAAAACAGACAGTTCAAGTCTGCAACCTCTAAAAATATCATATAAGATACGGGAATGCCCGTAAAAAATTTTAATTTTCAGCTACGCTGAAAATTAAAATTTTTCGACTTCGTCCTGGCGGAAAAACGCTTAAACGCGTTTTTCCGCCAGACATCGCTTCGCGATGCAAACGGGGTAAAGGGAAAAAATTAAAATTAAAAAGGAGAAATATTATGATGAATAAATTTTTTAATAGAAAGGTTATAACTATTATTGGTTTTACGACGGCAATATTATGTAGCTGCTCATCAACAGCAAAGAATTTTGCTGAAACAACATCCTCTGCTGTTGATGGTGCCGCAGTAAGCGAGTCTACGGAAAGTGTCACAAGTATGCCTGAGACCGAGGTAACAACTGGGGAGACGGAGGTAGAGTCTGCAGCTTCCGCCAAGACCATTGAGGACTTAGTTAAGGAGGCGGCGAAGATAGCAGGATTCACCGATGAAGAGGTGGAGAGCATTGTCGAGGATGCGAGAGTTTATGAGGCTTATGGAAGCAGCGCGGAGATAGCGGCTGACATGGCAATAAAGGATGCGGTTTATGGAAAGAGCAATGGACAGCAGGACTATGCAGTTACACTTCCACAGGTAGTTGATGAGAATGGTAACCCATATCCGACTGATGAATATGGTGGAGTTATAGTGCCTGAGACAACGGCACCTGAGGAGAACACACAGGTTGTGGAGAATGAGACACCGACGAGTGAAAAGCCGTATGCAAACTTATCATTGACAAAGGATGCTGATAACGAAGAGTTCGGATACAACATAAAGGTTTATGGTGACAATGAGTATTTTGTAATAACAGACAAAAACGGTACAGTACATGAATACGATGATTTAACGGAAGCCGCAAATTGTTTAGATGAACTAGCGTCTGAAAAAGACAGAGACCCAGACCTGATAGAATGGGACGGCAAGTTAAATACAGAAGAAGACGCAGCAATGACGAATGAAGAACTTAGACAGAGTGTGAATGACCCTAATGCAGTTCACGGTAAAGTTTATTAAAAATTTACAATTGATGTACTACATAAATTTTTTTTACAATAAATTTACGGAGCTTTGATGTAGAACAGCATCAAAGCTCTTTTGTTTAAGGAGGAGACAAATGAAATATATCAAGAAAACATTTAAGTTTTTAATAGTTACACTGATGTTAATACTTACAATAAGCAATATATGTTTGGCTGGGCAGAATGATGAACCTACACAGATAACAGGGGAGTACAATGGAGGACAGCAGGACACTGATAAAACACATGGAACATTAGACCAGTTTACAGATGAGGAGAAAGGTTTAGGGTTTACCACGTTTAGAACTGGATACAGATTTTATATAGCTGAGTATGAAATAGATGCTTACGTTTCTGTATGTTCGTTGAAAAAAATAATAACACCTAATGCAGTTGATATATACATGTCAAAGCCCGATATAGACGGATATACAATAGGCAGATACAACACATTAAAAGAGGAGTTTAAAACAGGAATTGAAGACGAAGATTTTTTAAGTGAAACAGCAACATCTGAAAAAAGCAATGTAGCAAGATTAGGAAAGAAACATATTATAAAGAGCTATGTAAAGGATGAGTTTGAAGTTACAAGACGTTTGCCGGCACCGATAACGAGTGAAGGAAATGACTTTTTACCAAACGGACAGGCATTTAGAGATTGGATGTTGAAAGGGAATGGAAAAGACAATAACGGTACAGCATTAATCAAACAGCTATGGGGCGAGGATATGCTTGAAAAGTTCCTTGAGAATGATAATTACCGATTGATAGTTGAGCCAATAATGTGGAGTAGTGAGTACAAGTTCAAGAATGGATTAGGTGGCTATTGGACAACAGAATCCAACAAAATATTCCTAGGAACGGCGCAGGAGTGGGCATATTACATGATGAAAAAAGGAGACCCGAGTGGGCTAGGTTTATCAAAGGATGATTCTGGGAAGGGCTGTTTTATTAATGTAGTATATTCAAACGCATTACCAAGAAGTATGGTATTGCAGAAAGTGAACAGCATATTCCCAGTTCCTGCCAATAAAGGAAGTGAAAGACTGGATGCGTTATCAATAACGAGCTGTGGATATGGTGAGCATGTATTCCGAGCAGATGATTTAGCGGGGGATGTATTGGCGACAGGTACACTTTAGCTGTAACAACGGACTACCCATAAAATAAGGGATTATTCCGAAAAAGTTACAGCTTATAGAGTAGGGTAATACTATACCGACTCCTTACAATGATACAAATAAAGCGTGTATGCGCTGTGAGCTGCCAGCATACTTTGTTTTCATTCCGTGCGTACAGGCTTCCATCATCATAAACAGGAATCCTGGTACACGACCATGAAACGGCATTGTATCATTTTGGAACAGACCACGGTGAATGCAATGTCCATATCATCCGTTATCTGCGTAAGAATACGGAGGAAACCGGGCATGGCTGGTCAGTGCAGATGAAAGACCTGCTCTGTGAGATGAACCGGGGAGCGAAAAAAATTCGCAGGCAAGGGCGGAGTCTCTTTTCCGGAAGAAATTCTGTATGATTATGAGAAAAGATACATGGATCTTATTGCTTCAGGACGCAGGGAAAATAAGCAGCGTGGACACAGATTTGCCAAGGAGGATGAAAAAGCCCTGTTGAACCGCCTGGAGAAATATATGCACAACCACCTTTTGTTCCTGCATGACTTCCGTGTTCCGTTTGATGATAACATGAGTGAACGTGACCTGAGAAAAGTCAAGAACCGGCAAAAGATGGCAGGAGGATTCCGCAAAGACAGCGGGCATGAAATGTATTGTGCGATCCTGACAATCATAGAAACCCTGAAAAGAAGAAATATGGGGTTAGTAGAAAATGCAAAAAAATTATTTATGGGTGCACCGGCTATATTTTAGCCGGTGCTAAGACTGGTTGTGCAGCCGGAAGGCTGAACTGTTACTTCAAAGCTGATAACATAGTAATATTGATTGCTAAATGTTTCTCATTATGCTATCCTTTTGTAGATAACACACGAATGGAATGGTGACATTATGAAACTAAAGAACGCATTACTTCTCGCACTCACGGCATTTATATGGGGAACAGCCTTTGTGGCGCAGAGTGTGGGAATGGAATTCATCGGACCTTTTACTTTTAATGGGATAAGGTCGCTTATCGGTGCGTTGACACTTGTGCCGTGCATATTGATTCAGAAGAAGTCGGGGAAGAGAAGCATAGAGGAGGGTAGAAGCAGGAAAGACCTGATTGTAGGCGGACTTCTGTGCGGGATACTACTTTTTGTGGCGAGCAGTCTGCAGCAGATTGGAATAAAATACACGTCGGCGGGAAAGGCAGGATTTATCACGGCGTGTTACATAGTTATCGTGCCGGTCATCGGTATTTTTATGAAGAAGACTTCCGGCTGGAAGATATGGGCAGCAGTCGGACTTGCGCTTGCGGGGCTGTACTGCCTGTGTATAACCGATGGATTTTCGGTGGGAAAGGGAGATATTTTTATTTTCCTGTGTGCTGTGGCTTTTTCTGTGCATATTCTTGTGATTGATTATTTTTCACCCAAGGTGAATGGCGTTGCACTGTCGTGTATACAGTTTCTGGTATGTGGACTTATATCACTGCCTTGTATGTTCGCATTCGAGGTGCCAGATATGACTGCAATATTGTCTGCGAAGGTGCCGATTTTATACGCGGGAGTTCTTTCATGCGGGGTGGCATATACCCTTCAGATTATCGGACAGAGGAATGTCAATCCTACGATAGCGTCATTGATACTCAGTCTGGAATCCTGCTTCTCAGTGCTTGCAGGGTGGATAATTTTACATGAGAGCCTGTCAATTAAAGAGAGCGCTGGATGTGTGCTTATGTTCGCGGCGATAATACTTGCACAGCTGCCGTCAAAAATTAAGTAAAACAAGAAGTGTGGGTATGGAAAACATAAATCAAGAAAAATACCCACAGCCAAGCAAAAAAGCAAAAAAAAATAGACTGCTATGGGTATGGAGAGCAGAAGACAGGAAAAATACCCACAGCCAAGCAAAAAAAATAGACTGCTATGGGTATGTGAGAACATAAGACAGGAAAAATACCCACAGCCAAGCCAAAAAGCAATAAAAAATAGATTGCTGTGGGTATGGAGAGCAGAAGACAGGAAAAATACCCACAGCCAAGCCCCAAAGCTATAAAAAATAGACTGCTATGGGTATGTGAGAACAGAAAACAATAAAAATACCCGCGAAGATAATAGAGAAAAGAAAGCAGATAAAAAAGAAAACGCGTCATATTGTAATTTAACTTACAATATGGCGCGTTTTCAACTGCATATACCTCAGCTATCTTGATATCTCAACTATCTCAACTATCTCAGCTATCTCAACATTACACACTATTGTTTTAGTGGAGTTTGCCTTTTAAGAAGGCTCTAACTCCAACCTACTTATCAAGATTCTTCTGCGCAGTCGACAGCATAAGCTTGATTCTGTTGAGCTGGTTAACCTCGCTGGCACCCGGGTCATAGTCTACGGCGATTATGTTGGCATCCGGATAAGCGGCGCGCAGCTCTTTTATGACACCCTTACCTACGATATGGTTAGGCAGGCATGCGAAAGGCTGGCAGCAGACGATGTTCTTAGCTCCGTGGTGAATAAGCTCAATCATTTCGGCCGTGAGAAGCCAGCCCTCACCTGTCTGGTTTCCGAGTGAAACGAGTGGGGCAGCCAGCTTAGTCATTTCCTTGATGTCTGTCGGAGCATCGAAGCGCTTGCTCTGCGCAAGTGCCTTGTTGGACGGACCGCGGAACATATTGATTGCCTTTATTACAGCGTTGCTTATGTGCATTGACTTCCTGCTTGCACCGAGGTTGTCTGCCTTGAAGTTCGCGTTCTCAGCGCAGTAGAGCATGAAGCCCATGAAATCAGGAACTACAGCCTCAGCGCCTTCTTTCTCGAGGAGGTCAACGAGGTAGTTGTTGGCAGCAGGCAGGAACTTGACAAGAATCTCACCGACTATTCCGACGCGTGGCTTCTTGATGTCAAGAAGAGGAATCTCATCGAATTCCTTTATAATCTGCCTGATGTTGCGGTTGAAATCCTTCATATATACCTTTGGCTGCGTGAGCTGCTCTATGATAATCTTCTTCCACTTATCATGGAGTGCATTGACCGAGCCGGGAACTGCCTCATAAGGACGTGTGCGGTACACAACATTCATAAATATATCACCGTACTGGATTGCCATCGCTGCCTTCTTAATCATAGGAAGCGAGTAGGTGAAGCCTGAGTTGCTCTCAAGTCCCTGCACGCTCAGCGATATAACCGGAATATCAGGGTAGCCTGCCTTTATGAGGGCACGGCGGATAAATCCGATATAGTTCGACGCACGGCAGCCACCACCTGTCTGTGTGATGACAAGAGCTGTCTTTGTGAGGTCATATCTGCCTGAGAGCACTGCCTCCATCATCTGTCCTACCACGATAAGAGAAGGGTAGCAGGCATCATTGTTGACATACTTAAGACCTGTATCGACTGCAGACTTGCTCACATTCTTTAGTACTTCGACATTGTAGCCGCAGGAATTGAGAGCAGGCTCAATGAGGTCGAAGTGTATAGGTGACATCTGCGGACAGAGAATAGTGTAATTGCTGTCGCGCATTTCCTTGGTAAATTCTTTTCTGTGGTAAGCACTTGATACGATGCTGCGCTTGTAGTTGTTGTGCTCACGGACCTTTATGGCGGAGATGAGTGAACGGATACGGATTCTTGCGGCACCGAGGTTGTTTACCTCATCTATCTTTAATACGGTGTAAATCTTTCCTGCTGAGGAGAGTATATCATTCACCTGGTCGGTTGTGACGGCGTCAAGTCCGCAGCCGAAGGAGTTGAGCTGTATCATGTCAATGTTGTCCTTGTCGCGGATGAAGCTTGCTGCGGCGTACAGTCGTGAATGGTACATCCACTGATCCATTACGATGAGAGGACGCTCAACCTTTCCGAGGTGTGATATAGAATCCTCTGTGAGAACAGCTATTCCGTAGCTGTTGATAAGCTCAGGGATACCATGGTTAATCTCAGGGTCGATATGGTATGGACGGCCTGCGAGAACTATAGCGTGTCTTCCTGTCTCCTCAAGGTATTTGAGGGTCTCCTCACCCTTCTTCATAATATCGCGGCGGCATTCTGCTAATTCATCCCATGCGGCCTGGCATGCGGCAGTAACATCCCTGGAGGAGATGTTGAACTGACCTCCGATTTCCTTGGAGAGACGCTTTGCAAGAACCTTCTCATCCTCAAATGAGAGGAAAGGATTCATAAAGAGTATATTCTCTGTCACAAGCTCTTCTACGTTGTTCTTGATGTTCTCAGCGTAGGAGGTTACGATAGGGCAGTTGTAGTGGTTGTTAGTGTTCTCTATTTCCCTGCGCTCATAAGGTATGCAAGGATAGAAGATAAATTTTATTCCCTGCTTGATAAGCCACGTTACATGACCATGTGCGAGCTTGGCGGGATAACACTCAGACTCACTAGGGATGGATTCAATTCCAAGCTCATATATCTTACGGCTTGACTCAGGCGAGAGAACAACGCGGAAGCCGAGCTTTGTAAAGAATGTGAACCAGAATGGATAGTTCTCGTACATATTGAGTACACGCGGGATACCTACAACACCGCGTGGTGCATCTGTTATCTCAAGAGGTTCATAAGAGAAAAGACGCTTGTTCTTGTACTCAAAAAGATTTGGCACATGGTCTTTATTCTTTTCCTTGCCGATACCACGTTCGCAGCGGTTTCCGGATATGAACTGTCTTCCGCCGGAGAAACGGTTGATTGTGAGGAGACAGCTGTTGGTACAGCCCTTGCAGCGTGCCATTCTTGTCTCGTATGTAAGCTCATTGATTTTCTCAATAGAAAGCATAGTGGTATCCTGACCTTCGTAGCGCTCTCTTGCTACAAGGGCGGCACCGAAGGCGCCCATGATTCCTGCAATATCAGGACGTATAACCTCTACACCTGTAATTTTTTCAAGGCTTCTAAGGACAGCGTCATTGTAGAAGGTACCACCCTGGACAACAATCTGGTGACCTAAATCCTTAGGGTCTGAAATCTTGATAACCTTGTAAAGCGCGTTCTTGATAACAGAGTAGGCAAGTCCGGCAGATATATCCGCCACGCTTGCACCCTCCTTCTGCGCCTGCTTAACCTTGGAGTTCATGAATACGGTACATCTTGTACCGAGGTCTATAGGGTGAGGCGCAAAGAGAGCCTCTTTTGCGAAATCCTCAACAGAGTAGTTCAGCGACTTTGCAAATGTCTCTATGAAAGAACCGCAGCCTGAGGAGCATGCCTCATTGAGCTGGACACTGTCAACGGTGTTATTTTTAATCTTGATACATTTCATATCCTGACCGCCTATATCGAGGATACAGTCAACCTCAGGGTCAAAAAATGCGGCGGCATAATAGTGGGATACAGTCTCAACCTCACCCTCATCGAGCATGAGGGCTGCCTTTATAAGTGCCTCACCATAGCCTGTTGAACATGAGCGCACGATATGCGCATCGGCAGGAAGGATGGAATATATCTCCTTTATCGCCTTTATGGATGTTGCGAGAGGGCTTCCGTTGTTGCTGCTGTAGAAGGAGTAGAGAAGTGTTCCGTCCTCTGCTACCACTGCAGCCTTCGTTGTGGTAGAGCCGGCATCTATTCCGAGATAGCAGTTGCCGGAGTAGCTCTCAAGACTGCCCTTGATAACGCGGTGGCTGTCATGGCGTGCGCGGAATTCCTTGTAGGCCTCCTGCGTGGCGAACAGAGGCTCCATACGCTCTACCTCAAAGTCCATCTTAATCTTATTGTGAAGCTTGGTGATGAGAGCGTCAATATCAATGGCAATCTCAGCTTTGGCGGTCATTGCCGAACCTACAGCCGCAAAAAGATGTGAGTGCTCAGGTGCAATGATGTTCTCAGGACCAAGATTAAGCGTGCGGATAAAAGCATTCTTAAGCTCAGACAGGAAGTGAAGAGGTCCGCCTAAGAAGGCAACATTTCCGCGGATAGGCTTACCGCAGGCAAGTCCGCTTATGGTCTGGTTTACAACTGCCTGAAAAATGGAGGCGGATAAGTCCTCCTTGGTTGCTCCCTCATTGATAAGAGGCTGTATATCGGACTTTGCAAATACTCCGCATCGGGCAGCTATAGGGTATATTGCATGATAATTTTTGGCATACTCATTAAGACCGGTTGCATCGGTCTGTAAAAGGGTAGCCATCTGGTCGATGAATGAGCCTGTACCACCGGCACAGATACCGTTCATACGCTGGTCGATACCGTTGGTAAAATAGATTATCTTGGCATCCTCGCCGCCAAGCTCTATGGCAACATCTGTCTGAGGAGCGTAGTCGCTTAGCGCTGTTGATACGGCTACGACCTCCTGGGTAAACGGAACCTCAAGATGGCTTGCAAGTGTAAGACCACCGGAACCGGTTATGACAGGGTGTACGCTTATTGCGCCAAGCTTATCCTTAGCCTTGACAAGAAGACCTGCAAGAGTCTCCTGAATGTTGGCGAAATGTCTTTCGTAATCTGAAAACAATATATTGTTAGCTTTATCAATAATTGCTATTTTGACTGTAGTGGAACCAATGTCAATTCCAAGTCTGTATTCGGATGTCATCATGAGAATACATCTCCTTTATCTATAAATAATAAGAAAGGTTACAAAACCCAAGTATGTTACATTATATTATAATTTTTTTCAAATATCAATAGCAACCGTCATTGACAAAATATTAAAAAAAAATTATACTAAAATTGATTTGTTTATAAAAATATGTCCAAAACAATAGATATCAGGCTATTGGGAATAGAGGTAGTCCGTATGTATAAGATATTTTTAAGTTCGGAGCATCACGGAACGGTGCGAAGAAATGAGATAGAGCCGGGATGCTGGATTGCCATGACGGCACCGAGTGCTGATGAGCTGCAGACGGTTGCGTCAGAGTGCAGCATACAGCTTGAAGACCTTAGGGCGGCACTCGATGACGAGGAGCGCTCACGTATACAGGTCGAGGATGATTATACACTTATAGTTGTTGATATTCCTGTCATTGAAGAGAGAAACGGCAAGGACTGGTACGGAACAATACCTCTTGGTATTGCTGTAACTGACAGCCAGATAATAACTATCTGCCTTGAAGATACCCCTGTTCTTAACAACTTTATGGATGGAAGGGTGAGGGAATTCTATACCTACAAGAAGACAAGATTCATCCTTCAGATTCTGTACAGAAATGCAACGCTTTTCCTCAATTATCTCAGAAATATAGATAAGAGAAGCGAACTGCTTGAGAAGAAGCTTCGTGAAGACCAGAAGAATAAGGAGCTGTTAGAGCTTCAGGAACTGGAAAAGTCACTCGTGTATTTCACAACGTCCCTCAAGGGCAATGAGCTTGTGCTTGAGAAGCTTTTCCGGATAGATAAGATTAAGAAATATCCTGAGGATGAGGACCTGCTTGAGGATGTCATTGTCGAGAACAAGCAGGCGATTGAGATGGCCAGTATATACAGCGGCATTTTAAGCGGAAGCATGGATGCTTTTGCTTCTATTATTTCCAATAACCTGAATCAGTCGATGAAGTTTCTTGCCACAGTTACGATAGTACTTTCTATCCCGACTATGGTGGCGAGCTTTTACGGAATGAATGTGTCTACATCAGGAATGCCGTTTGCAGACAGCCCGTTTGGCTTCCTGATAGTCATAGGATTTTCCATAATCCTGTCATTTATTGTGTCGATTATCTTCTGGAAGAAGGATTTGTTTTAGAAGCTGATGGCTGTCAGGCTTATGCTTCGGGATTGTAGGGATGCCTGTTTGAATATGAGGGAAAAATAATTATTGAGAAAAGGAAAGAGAAAGAGTGAATAATTTTTTAGCAAAACTTGAAAAGAAATATGGAAGATATGCGATAAAGAATCTTATTATTTATGTGCTGGCAGCTTATGGAATTGGCTATGTGCTTTTGCTTACGGCTCCGGCTGCATACAGCTATCTGGAGCTTAATCCCGCACTTGTTATGAAGGGGCAGGTGTGGAGACTTATAACGTGGGTATGTACGGTTCCCGAGAGCTTTTCCTTCTTTATATTGTTTATGTTTATGTTCCAGTATTTTATAGGTTCTTCGCTTGAGAAATATTGGGGAAGCTTCCGCTATAACTGCTATGTCTTTTCCGGTATATTTTTTATGACAATCAGTACAATGATAGTCTACTGGATTACAGGAATCAGCATGAGCCCGAGCACGTACTATATCAATATGGCATCTTTTCTGGCATTTGCAGTATGCTTTCCTGATGTCCAGGTGTACTTTATGATGGTTATTCCTATTAAGATTAAGTGGCTTGCGATTATAGATGTGATTTATATGGGTTATGAATTTATTGCTGTCGGAAAATACAAGAGCCTTTACTCCGCTGCCTATGGTGCGGCTGGAGTCCAGTATGCGTCACAGCTTATATGGGCTACGAGAGTGAGCATCATTGTATCCGTGCTTAATTTTATCCTGTTCTATTTCGGAACAAGAAATATGAAAAGATTCGCCCCTAAGGAAATGCACCGCAGGTATGTCTACAAGAAAAACGTCAAGGCAGCGGCAGCTCCTAACGGAACTAAGCATAAGTGTGCTATCTGCGGAAGAACTGAGAAGGATGGGGATAATCTTGTTTTCCGTTACTGCTCTAAGTGTAATGGTAACTATGAATTCTGTCAGGAGCATCTGTACACGCACAAGCATTTTGAGTAATTCAATAAGGAAGCGGAATTGATATGAAAAAGGCATTGATTATAGGTGCGGGTGGTTTTGTCGGGAGTTATCTGGCTGGCTGCCTGCAAAATGAATTTGGCATGGAAGTATATGCAACCAAGCTTCCCGGTACACAGACACAGGATGAATTGCTGTTTCTTGGGGAGAGGATTTATGAACTGGATATTCTGAATAAGAATGACATAGTTGAACTGCTGTTCGCGGTCAGACCGGACTATATATATCATCTGGCTGCACAGAGCTCGGTGAGTGTGGCGTGGAAGGAGCCTGCGCTCACTATAGATGTGAATATCAAGGGAAGTGTGAACCTGATGGATGCAGTCAGGGAGTTGTACTATAAGCCGCGGGTGCTTTTGATTGGCTCCGGCGAGGAATACGGACATATTCTGGAGGATGAGACACCGATAAGCGAGGATACCATGCTGCGTCCGGGAAATATATATGCTGCCACGAAGGTGTGCCAGAATATGATTGGAACCATATACTCTAAGGCTTATGATATGGAGATTATGCTTGTGAGGGCATTCAATCATGTCGGTCCCGGACAGTCACCGATATTTGTGGTGTCGGATTTCTGCAAGCAGGTTGCGGAGATTGAGAACGGATTAAGGGAACCGGTTATGTATGTGGGAAATCTTGCGGCGCGGAGAGATTTTACGGATGTAAGGGATGTTGCGAGAGCTTATGGACTGCTTTCGCTTAAAGGCAGGGCAGGTGAGACTTACAATGTCGGCAGTGGAAATGCTATAGAGATAAGAGCAATGCTTGACATGATAATAGGAATGTCGAGCGCTGATATAGAGGTAAAGGTTGACCAGAATAAGATAAGACCGGTTGATGTCCCGGTTATAGAGGCGGATATAACCAAGATAAATGAACAGACGGGATGGAAGCCGGATATTCCATTGAATCAGACCATAAGGGAAATACTTGATTACTGGCGTGAGAGGACAGGGGGTGAAAAGCTTGAGTGAGGAAGCATTATTTGATACCAATGAGATGACAAGTTCAAAAAGATACCTTCACACTCCGAGTGAATTTGCAAGAAAGAAGCTTATATATGTACAGGAGACCGGAAAGCTTAAAAGCATCAAGCCTCATGTAAGCAGCAGAAGCAACCTGGAATCCTATCTTTTTATGGTTGTTATTTCAGGAAACGGAAGAGTGTCATTTGACGGGAAGGATTACAGTGTAAAGGCCGGGGACTGTGCTTTTATTGACTGCCGCAGAAGCTATGAGCATTGCAGCGGAGATGATTCACAGTGGGAGCTTATGTGGGTTCACATGGATGGGGCACTGCTTAGGGATTACTATGGAATATTCCTTGAAAAAAATGGAGGTTCGCCTGTCTTTAAGGCAGCAGATATAAAGAAATACAGTGGCATTATTGATGAGGTTATGTCAAATCAGGATGAGAAGGACATTACAAGTGAGTATGTAAGCCATAATCTGCTCACTAATCTTGTCACAACCATGCTTGTTGAGATTATCAACGAGGACAATAAGAAGCTCAATCCGGATATACTCAACAGTATCCGCGAATCTGTAAATGCCAGATTCAAGGAGGAGGATCTGCTTGAGAGCGTGTGCGGTGAATACGGCATGGATGAGATAGCCATAAACAGGCAGTTCAAGGACAAGTACGGAATTGACCTGTGCGACTATATTCTCAACAGAAGATTTAACTGTGCCAAGGAGCTTTTAAGATTTTCGGTAAAGCCGGTGAAGGAGATAGTGGTTGAATCAGGTATAATGAACACGGATTTGTTCAGACACCTTTTTATTGAAAATGAGGGCATGACTGCCGAGGAATATAGGAAAAAGTGGGCACAGTGGAACAGAGGATAAAAAAGTGCTTGCATTCTATAGAATAGTGTGATATAGTATTAACTGATTTATGATACATGTTGACTGGCAAGAGTGGGTGTGAACCCACTCTTTCGTTTTACTTTAGGGTTTTCTATTTTATGGGAAGCCCAGGTGGATGTGTTTTAACAGGAAAGGACATTATGGCAAGAAGAGAGGAATATGAGGCAAAGGCCGAGGCAATGATTACTCCTATAATAGAGGCTAATCATTTTGAACTGGTTGATGTTGAGTATGTGAAGGAAGGCAGTAGCTGGTACCTTAGAGCTTATATTGACAAGGAGGGCGGAATCACGGTGGATGACTGCGAGCTTGTGAGCAGGGCATTTTCCGATTTGCTTGATAAGGAAGATTTCATTGAAGATGCGTACATTCTTGAGGTCAGCTCACCGGGACTTTTAAGACCGCTCAGGAAGGATAAGGATTTTAGGCGGAATATCGGCAATGAGGTTGAGTTAAGACTCTACAGGGCGGTCAACAAGGTGAAGGAGGACCGCGGTATTCTTACGGCATTTGATGACAGTACGGTTACAATAGAGCATGAGGATGGCACAACCGCTGTCTACGAAAGGGCAGCACTTGCACTCATAAGACTTGCATTCGATTTTTAAAAACAGACAGTCTATAAGATTTAAGATGTGAAACATCAATTTTATATGGGCAGGAAGCGGAGCGGATTGCGTATATCATTGACATTACAGCGATAATATGGTCAGAAATGGAGGATATGATGAACAAGGAATTAATTGAAGCACTTAATGCGCTTGAGAAGGAGAAGGAGATAAGCAAGGAGAAGTTACTTTCGGCTATAGAGACTTCACTTCTTACAGCTTGCAAGAATCACTTTGGAAAGGCAGATAATTTTAAGGTGACAATCAACAGGGAGACAGGTGATTTCAAGGTTATCGCCGAGAAAGAGGTTGTCGATGATGTGACAGACGACACAACACAGATAAGCCTTGCAGATGCTAAGATGATTAACGCTAAGTATGATATCGGAGATATGGTAAATATTGAGGTTAAGTCGAAGGATTTCGGACGTATTGCAATACAGGTTGCAAAGAATGTCATTCTCCAGACCATCCGTGAGGAGGAGAGGAATGTTCTTTTTGACCAGTACAGCAGCAAGGAAAAGGAAGTTGTGACAGGTGTTGTGCAGCGCTATGTCGGGAAGAATGTTATCATCAATCTCGGCAAGGTTGATGCAACACTCAACGAGAGCGAGATGGTGAGGGGTGAGACCTTTAAGCCTAATGACCGTGTCAAGGTATATGTGCTTGAGGTAAAGAACGGAAACAAGGGACCTAAGATTTTAGTTTCAAGAACACATCCGGAGCTTGTGAAGAGACTCTTCGAGGCTGAGGTTGCTGAGGTTCGTGATGGAACAGTCGAGATTATGAATGTGGCAAGAGAGGCAGGCTCAAGAACTAAGATAGCAGTATGGTCAAGTAATCCTGATGTAGATCCTGTAGGAGCTTGTGTAGGTATCAACGGAGCAAGAGTTAACGCCGTTGTTGAGGAGCTTGGCGGTGAGAAGATTGATATTGTCGCATGGAATGAGAATGCTGCATATCTGATTGAGAATGCGTTAAGCCCGGCTAAGGTTGTATCTGTTATCGCAGATGATGAGGCTAAGACGGCAAGAGTTGTTGTTCCTGATTACCAGCTTTCACTTGCAATCGGCAAGGAAGGACAGAACGCAAGACTTGCAGCTAAGCTTACAGGCTTTAAGATTGATATAAAGAGTGAGTCACAGATGAAGGAGCTTGGTGAAGATTACATGAATCCTTATAACGATGAGTACGAGGAGGATGAATATTCACAGGATGATAACTATGAGGATGAGGCTTCCGGGACAGAGGAGCAGTAATCCCCACAGTATTAGTATTTTATTGATAGAAAGCGTGATGTTATGGCTGTAACCAGAAAAATACCACAAAGGCAGTGTCTGGGCTGTGGTGAAATGAAAGACAAGAAATCCATGCTCAGGGTAATAAAGACACCGGAGGGAGAGATTCTTCTTGATGCGACCGGTCGAAAGAACGGAAGAGGTGCATATATCTGCGCAGATATGAATTGTCTTAACAAAGCAATCAAGTCGAAGGGCTTGGAACGCTCACTTAAGTGCCAGATACCTTCCGATGTATATGAAGCACTTAAAAAGGAGTTAGAGAAAATTGAATCAAGATAGAATACTTTCAATGATAGGTCTTGCCACCAGAGCAGGAGCGGTTACAAGTGGTGAGTTTTCTGTGGATAAGGCCATAAAGGCAGGAAAAGCCCGCCTTGTTATCATAGCAGATGACGCCTCGGACAGGACGAAGAAGGGATTTAAGGATTCCTGTTCATTCTATGGAGTTCCGCTTGTGATATATAAAGACAAGGAGACTCTCGGACATTCAATGGGAAAGCAGTTTAGGGCGTCACTGGCAATTCTCGATACGGGATTTGCTGATTCGCTGTTAAAGAAATGCAGGGAATTATCGGATTCCCAGGTCGAAATAATTGAAGGAGGTAATGCTGATGCCTAAAATGAGAATATATGAATTATCGAAAGAATTGAATTTAAAAAATAGTGATATAGTAGAGTATTTACAGAGCAAAAATGTAGATGTCAAGAGTCATTCGAGCAGCATTGATGATAATGCAATCGACATGGTTAAAAAGCATTTTGGAAAGGGTACAACAGTGCAGAATACAGAGGCACCTAAGGAGATAAAGGAACAGCCTGCAAGAAATGAGCAGGCAGCAAAGCAGGAGGCTGTTGCTACAGCACCTCAGACGAAAAATGAGCAGGTAAAGAATGAGCAGAAGCCTGCCGAAAAGAAATCACATATTACCGCTGTATATAATCCTCATAACAGCGACCGCAAGGATATACGTGATAATCGCAGACAGGATAATGGCGCAAACAGAGATAATGGCTTCAGACGTGACGGAAACCGTCCTGATGGAAACAGAGACGGAAGCAGGGACAACGGCTTCAGGCGTGACGGAAACCGCTCTGATGGAAATAGAGACGGAAACAGGGATAACGGCTTCAGACGTGACGGAAACCGCCCTGATGGAAACAGAGACGGAAACAGGGACAACGGCTTCAGGCGTGACGGAAACCGTCCTGATGGAAACAGAGACGGAAACAGGGACAACGGCTTCAGACGTGACGGAAACCGCCCTGATGGAAACAGGGATAACGGCTTCAGACGCGACGGAAACCGTCCTGATGGAAACAGGGACAACGGCTTCAGACGCGACGGAAACCGCCCTGATGGAAACAGGGACAACGGCTTCAGACGTGACGGAAACCGTCCTGATGGAAACAGGGACAACGGCTTCAGGCGTGATGGAAACCGTCCTTCCGGAAACAGAGATGGCTTTAACAAGGATGGCGGCTTTAATAAAGACGGCGGAAGAAATGACAGAGGCGATAACAGAAGACCGGGCGGAAACGGTAACTTCAGAGGTGGTAACAGGGATAATTTCGCAAAGGATGCAGATGCTAAGGGCGGAATGGGCGACGCAAGAGAGGTCCGTGAGGCTAAGGAGCAGAGAAGCCGTGAGCGTGAGAACCGCTTAAATGACCGCAATAAGTATGACCGCGAGGACAAAAAAGAGAACACCAAGGGACTTGAAAAGACTGTTAAGAATAATAAGCCGGTAACACAGAAGCCACAGGAGGAAGAGGATACAATCAAGACACTTGTACTTCCGGATGTTCTTACAATCAAGGAGCTTGCCGAGAAGATGAAGCTTCAGCCTGCAGCAGTAGTTAAGACTCTTTTCCTTAAGGGAACTATTGTAACAGTTAACCAGGAAATTGATTTTGATACTGCTGAGGAGATTGCACTTGAGTTTAACTGTATCTGTGAGCATGAGGTGAAGGTAGATGTCATTGCTGAGCTTCTTAAGGAGGAAGAGGAAGATCCGGCTACACTTGTTCCAAGACCACCTGTTGTATGTGTAATGGGACACGTTGACCATGGTAAAACCTCTCTCCTTGATGCAATACGTTCAACCAGTGTCACATCGAGAGAGGCCGGTGGTATCACACAGCACATCGGTGCATACACAGTTGAGATAAATGGTCAGAAGATTACCTTCCTTGATACACCGGGACATGAGGCATTCACGGCAATGAGAATGCGTGGAGCACAGGCAACAGATATAGCGATTCTTGTCGTTGCGGCTGATGATGGTGTAATGCCACAGACTATAGAGGCTATCAACCATGCCAAGGCAGCAGGCATTGATATAATTGTTGCGGTTAATAAGATAGATAAGCCTAATGCAAATATTGAGAAGGTTAAGCAGGAGCTTGTTGAGTACGGACTTGTAGCAGAGGACTGGGGCGGAGATACAATATTTGCACCTGTTTCTGCACATACTAAGGAAGGTATCGATAATCTTCTTGAGATGGTTCTGCTCACAGCAGAGATGAGAGAGTTAAAGGCTAATCCTAACCGTCGTGCAAGAGGTCTTGTCATTGAGGCACAGCTTGATAAGGGCAGAGGTCCTGTCGCTACACTTCTTGTACAGAAGGGTACACTTCATGTCGGAGACGCTGTGGCAGCTGGTCCATGCTTTGGTAAGATAAGAGCAATGATAGATGATAAGGGACGCAAGATTAAGGAAGCAGGTCCGGCAACACCTGTAGAGATATTGGGACTTAATGATGTTCCTGGTGCCGGTGAGATATTCGTATCTCCTGCAACTGAGAAGGAGGCGAGAGCATTCTCTGATACCTTCATCCGTGAGGGAAGAGTTAAGCTTCTTGACGATACCAAGAGCAAGCTTTCACTTGATGACCTGTTCTCACAGATCAAGGCAGGTAATGTTAAGGAGCTCGGTCTTATCATCAAGGCTGACGTGCAGGGCTCTGTGGAGGCAGTTAAGCAGAGCATGCTGAAGCTTTCCAACGAGGAGGTTGTGATAAAGATTGTGCATGCAGGTGTTGGTGCCATCAACGAGTCCGATGTCATTCTTGCTTCCGCTTCTAATGCGATTATTATCGGCTTCAACGTACGTCCTGATAATATGGCAAGAGAGATTGCAGACCGCGAGAAGGTTGATGTAAGACTCTACAGAGTAATCTATCAGGCGATTGAGGATGTCGAGGCAGCGATGAAGGGTATGCTTGATCCTATATACGAGGAGAAGGTTATCGGTCATGCTGAGGTACGCCAGACCTATAAGGCATCAGGTGTAGGTACGATTGCAGGCTCGTATGTGTTAGATGGTATGATTACGAAGGCTTCCAAGGTTCGTGTTACAAGAGAAGGGGAGCTTATATACGAAGGACCTCTTGCTTCACTTAAGAGATTTAAGGATGATGCTAAGGAGGTCAAGGCGGGCTACGAGTGTGGTATTGTTCTTGAAAAGTTCAATGACATCAAGGAGCTTGACCAGATTGAGGCATACATTATGGTAGAGGTGCCAAGGTAACATAAGCCTGAGGGCATAACCCTGACGCTGTATATTCAGGATGTACAGGGTGCCTTCAATCTGCAGAGCAATAATAAAATAAGCCGGGGCTGATGTCCCCGGCTTGTAGTGTTAAAATAAGAGTTTAATTTTTATTCGCTCGGAAATGGAGTAAATATGCGTAAAAATAGTATTAAGAATTCCCGAATCAATGGGGAGGTTCAGAAGGAACTCAGCAATATTATCCGCAATGAGGTCAAGAACCCTAATATCAGTCCATTGACATCGGTTGTTGCAGTGGATGTCACACCGGATCTTAAGGAATGCAAGGCATATATAAGTGTTTACGGTGATGAGGCTGCCCAGGCAGCTACAATTGCGGGGCTTAAGAGTGCGGAGGGATTTATAAGAAGCCGGCTTGCAAAGACGGTGAACCTTAGAAATACGCCACAGATACATTTTATACTTGACCAGTCTATAGAGTATGGTGTGAGAATGTCTAAAATTATTGACGAGGTTAACAAGGAGAATCACGAATGATATATCTTGATGAGATACTGCAGGGGGTAAAGACTGTAGGAATCACAGGCCATATAAGACCTGATGGTGACTGCGTCGGCAGTACGCTGGGTGTGTACAACTATATATGTGATAATATGCCGCAGGTGGATGTTGATATCTGTCTGCAGCCGATTAATGATAAATTTTTATTTTTAAGAAACAGTGACAAGATAAAAGAAAAAGCTGATGGGAATAAGCTATACGATTTATTTATCGTATGCGACTGTGCAGCATTTGACAGGTTTGAGGATTTCAGGGAATGCTTTGAGAAAGCCGGGAAAACAGTTGTATTCGACCACCATATAAGTGGACAGGAGATAGGAGATATGAATATGATTTCTCCTAAGCTTTCATCATGCAGTGAGCTTATATATGAGGCGATGAACCCGGATAAGATTTCTAAGAGCACAGCGGAGTGCCTTTATCTTGGAATTATCCATGATACGGGTGTATTCAAGTATCAGGGTGTGACAGCGCGCACGATGCAGATTGCAGGGAAACTTATGGAAAAAGGTATAGATTTTACTAATATTATAGATAATACTTTTTACATGAGAACCTACAGACAGAGCCAGGTTCTTGGCAAGGCACTTCTTGAGAGCGTACAGTTCTGTGACGGAAGATGTATTTTTACTGTACTGACAAAGCGGGATATGGAGTTTTACGGTGTTACAAGCAAGGATCTCGGAGGCGTTGTGGAGCAGCTTCGGCTTAATGATACGGTTGAGGTGGCAATATTCCTGTATGAGACAGAGAAGAATGAATATAAGGTGAGCATGCGTTCAAAGAACATAGTGGATGTAAGCAAGATTGCCAAGAGATTCGGCGGTGGCGGTCATATCAGGGCAGCAGGCTTCGACATGGCAGCGAATGACCCTAGGGATATCATCAATAATATCGGCGCACTTGTTGAACTTCAGTTTAATTCCGCACAGAGATAGGGAGGATACATTATTGTATAACGGAATTATAAATGTTTATAAGGAAGCGGGCTTCACATCGCATGATGTTGTCGCAAAGCTGCGCGGGATATTCGGACAGAGAAAAATCGGGCATACAGGAACCTTGGATCCGGCTGCGACAGGAGTACTTCCGGTGTGCCTTGGCAACGGAACCAAGCTTGTGGATATGATAACGGACAGAAGCAAGGTGTATGAGGCGAGGGTTCTCCTTGGTGTCACAACCGATACTGAGGATACAACGGGAACCGAGACCGGAAAGAGAGAGCTTGCCGGGGAGTTCTTTGCCGGAGACAGTGAAGGCGTTGCAGATAATATCAAAAGGGTTCTTGAAGGCTTTACAGGTGGGTATGACCAGATACCGCCAATGTACTCTGCGATTAAAAAGGACGGAAAGCGTCTCTATGAGCTTGCGCGTGAGGGCAAGGAGATTGACAGGGTGGCAAGACATGTGGAGATTTATTCTATAGAGCTGATTTCTGTGGAGCTTCCTTACTTTACAATGCGGGTCCACTGCGGTAAGGGAACCTACATCCGCTCACTGTGCAGGGATATAGGCGCGCAGATTGGGTGTGGTGCGTGTATGGACAGGCTGTGCCGTACACAGGTTGGAAGATTCACGCTTTCAGAAGCACTTACGCTTGAGAAATTACAGAAGCTTAAGGACGAGGATAGATTGTCCGAAGAAGTCATTCCTGTGGATGTGATGTTTGAGGAGTATATGCCTGTGCATGCGGGGGAAGAATATTTTAAGCTTATAAAAAACGGAAATAAGGTTGACAGCAGGATATGCTGTGGTCTGTATTCTCCGGTCAGAATGTACTGTGATGGTGTATTCTATGGAATATATGAGCTTGATGACAGGAAGAAGGAATATTATCCTGTAAAAATGTTCGCATGTGGGGAATAATCCGGGGTATGAAGAGGTTGATATATGAATATATTTAATGGTGTTACACAGTTTTCTATACCTGATAGGACGGTTGTCACATTTGGTAAATTCGATGGGATACATATGGGACACATGGCGCTTATAAATACTGCGGGAAGAATTGCAAGAGAACAGGGGTATAAGCTTGCTGTGTTTACATTCGATGTTCCGCCGAACCTGCACTTTGAGAAATTTGAGGGTACCCAGATAACTACCAACTATGAAAAGAGAATAATGTTTGCCGATGCCGGCGTTGACTATCTGGTTGAATATCCGTTCAACGAGGAGACAGCGTCAATGGAGCCGCTTGAGTTTATCAAGAAGGTTATTTTTGGCAATCTTAACGCTGCACATGTGGTTGTAGGAACAGACTGGCATTTCGGAAAGGATAGAAGCGGGAACTGCGATGTCCTCATGGCGGCACAGAAGCTGTACAACTACGAGGTTCATATTGTTGAAAAGGAAAAATATGAACAGAGGGAAATAAGCAGTACATGGATCCGCGGAGAAATCCAGCTTGGAAACATGGAGAATGTCAATATCCTTCTGGGTTATCCGTATATGATAATGGGCAGGGTTGAGGAAGGCAGACATCTTGGAAAGGAGATGGGGTTTGCGACAGTCAATATATATCCTTCCCCGGAAAAGCTGCTTCCCCCATACGGAGTGTATGCATCTAAGCTTATTGTGGATGGCAATGAATACTACGCGATAACCAATATCGGTGTCAGACCTACATTTGACGATTCGGAGAGAATAAGCGTTGAAACACATCTGCTTAACCATGAGGAGAATATGTATGGCAAAGAGGTAAGGGTGGAGCTGTTCCATTTTGAAAGACCGGAGATAAAATTCGATACGGTGGACAAGCTGATATCGCAGGTTGAAGCAGATATTGAATTTACAAAGACGTTTTTTCTGTTATAAGACTATGAAGCTATAATATGCGGATTGCGAATGTCCGCTTTACTGGCAGGTATGATGCCAAGGGCAGTTTTGCAGTGCATATTATGATTGTGGTTGGTATAGGAAATGATATCTTATTTTAGGAGACATTAATTTTATGGCAAAAAAAGGTTTGGATATAAAGACAATCCAGCCTGTATTAAGGGATGTGACCAAGCGAAACGGCTGGTCGCTGTGTGTGGGTGCCGGGACATCAGTTCCGGCACTTGCTGATTGGTACACACTGGTTGAGCTGCTCATCAAAAATAACTGCAGCAAAAATGAGATTATAGATATAGATGTATACAGAAAGATGGACTTCTCACCTGAGGCGATGATTCAGGCGGTGCAGAATCACATGCATTTAAGTGACAAGGAGTTCATAGGGCTTCTGTCCGATGAGATATACCGTCCGATAAGGACAGCGCTCACGGCACAGGAGTGGGATACATTTGTCAAGATACATGAGACGGAGCATTTATCATGTATAACGAAGGAGAACTGGGCAACATACTCCGGCATTATAGACAGAATGTTCGCGACGACGAGTGCCAATCTTATGGCGAAGGTCGTCATAGATGCGGTGCATGAGGGAGTTGGACCGCGCTCAATTCTAAGCTTTAATGTTGAGGCTGTATTTTTGACGCTGCTCAATTTCTATTACATGCAGACCGGCAACAGCAACAGGGTGCTCTTTGACAGAATCGCCAACAGCATTCATGTCCAGAAGCATGACAGAATACCATATTTTCACTGCCACGGTGTAATTCCGATTAACGGCTACAGTGCCAGAAAGGGACATCTTGCGAGTGACAAGCTGGTGCTTACCGAGGATAATTATCTTGAGCTTGCTAACAACTCATTCTCATGGCAGGCTACAAGCTTTATAGATAACTGCATGAACAGGAGGGTGGTATTCTGCGGCGTATCCCTCACTGATGCGAATATGAGACGCTGGCTCTCATGGATTCACGCCAACAAGATGGCTGAGTTTAAGGAAAATGGGCTTGACTGCAAGGATGCAACAGAGCATTTCTGGATTCGCAAGAAGCCTAACACGATTCAGGAGAAGATATGGCTTGAGGAGTCGGTGGCTCATCTTGGCGTGAGACTTGTCTGGATTGATGAGTGGAACCAGACGGGGAAGGTGCTGAAAAGGATGCTGGGGCTTTAGAATAAAAGCTGTTGACAATATATCACCAAATAAAGCAATACTATTTTTGAAAAGGGACACTTTTACCTTGTTTTTTATAGAAAAATTGTAAAAATAAGGATAAAAGTGTCCCTTGCAATGTTATGGCGAATATGGTAGCTTTTAAGTAAGAATATATTCTTAAACAATTATACAGTATACCACTTTACAACTTTATAAATAATGTTTTTGCTTGAAATTGCCTATTTTGATACTTTTATTACCGATGATGATTTTATTCGGGTTTCGATGCTTTTTCGCGAAAGTAGCAAAAAATACCTGACAGCGTATTTCTTCACTTAATGCAAAAAAGAAATTCTGTATGCTTTTATCATGGTAATCAGAAAAACTTTTATCATGATATGGCAATAGATTAATCCTGCAGTAGGTAATGTTAGTAATATTAATCATCATCTCAATTCCATTTCTTTGTAATGTTTTCCGCAAATTCATTATACATCAGTAAGTCCTGTACGATTATTTTTATGAAAAATTGTAAAGTGGTTTATGAACAATTAAAATTGTGTGAGGTGCTTAGAATGTTAAAAAGAATAAGAGAACGAATAGTTTTTTATTGTTGTATGATAGTATTATTTTTGGGTTTGTTTTATAATATTTCAAGCGAAGTATATGCAAACGATGATTATCCATTTATTGTTAATCAATGGCTTAAGATAGATGATAATTTGTATACTCCGCTGGTATGTAAAAAGGGAAATAATATTATTACATATGAATATGATGATAAATTTAATAGAATACAAAAAAATATAAATGGTAATATAACTTTATACATGTATGAAGAATATTTTGACAAATGGGAGAATATAAGGTATCGCATTATTAGAGAAACAAATGATGATGTGGATATAGAGTATGTTTATGATAATAATTTTACAAGTACTCCTGTAGGAATTACAATAAACGGAGAAAATTTTTTTTATAAATATGATAGGAGCGGATATATAACAGATATATATAACAATAACAATAAAATAGTTACAACTTACAAATATGGAGAAAATGGTTCAGTTTGGGTTATATATGACGAAGGAATAGCTGATTATAACTCAATGCTGTACAATGCACTTTATATTGATAAGGAATCGGGATATTCATATTGTGAGGGTGTATATAGTGATGTGCGTAATAATATTTTGGTCAATGAATTTTCAAATATAGAATGCAGTGAACCTATAAATAATATATACAATGATTTAAAAAAAATTATGCAAAAGATGGGCTTACCGTTTAATTTTTTGGAAAATGGAGATGTGTATTCACAGTATGCTGCTGATGTTAACTATGCATATAATTATTATATTTATAGATTGGGAGCAGCAGTAAATGATTATGATAATGGTAACTGGTATAAAAAATTGTCGGAAGTTGATTCTATTGCTAGAACAATATATGGCGAGTATGGATATTGCAAAGAGATTTCATCATATTCAGGAGACTATTATTCTCAGAGATTATCAATTATGTGGGTTATTAATAATAGACTGAAAGAAAAAGGAGGGTGTCAATTAATAGATATTGTTACTCAGAAGGATCAATTTCATGCATTAACAGGAAGTCATGATGAGGTTGATATGGCTATGAAGCCTGATCCAAAACATTCATCATGGAAAGAATCTGTGTTGATAGCAACTTATATATGGCAGGCTTATAATGGATATTATGGGGATATTTCTGCTGATAAATTATTATTAAGTACTATAGGTAGACCGGAGAGGATTGAAACACAAAAATATTTTGTAAGTAAAAAATCATGGGCGGAATGTTATAGGGCTTCTGACAATACATTTAAGTTTAAGAATTCATCAGTATATAAGGAGGTCACAAATCTTGCATTCAATGTTGGAAATATTCAGGAAAATCAGAAAAGAAATATTTTCTTCAATCTTCAATAAAACATGCTTTTGTATATCAGTATTATGCTTTGTGTTTGTTATGACAGGTGGTTGTAAAGCAGATGCAATGAAACCGAAAAATAGTGAATCATTGCCGAAACCAAAGGTAACAAATATGATAATTGAAACGCCGTCAGAAATGGATGCAAAGACAGCTGCATATGAGAGTGTACAAGAAAATAAAAAATTATATTATATTTATGACAATAATTCGCTGGCAGTTTCCTATGAGTTTGATACAATTAATTTGTATGAGGACAGAGAAGCCGAG